>Ga0214543_1000059_pt1 | contig 131209 bp, 45 predicted proteins | sample CNSS2metaG_FD_160094 | JGI IMG/M metagenome (GOLD analysis project Ga0214543, IMG submission 160094) | Root nodule microbial communities from cowpea collected in UCLA plant growth center, Los Angeles, California, USA - CNSS2 | ecosystem: Host-associated > Plants > Roots > Nodule | place: USA...
ATTCGCGGCGTGGGGAAGTAGAAGGGTTGGCCAAATTGAAACCCTAAATAAACTCTATGGCTTCGGTTCCTCTAACAACCGAAGCCATATACCCCTTTTTGGCACCGGGTCTTGTTGGACCGAGGCCTATAACACTCTTTGGCACCGGTTTTACGCGAACCGAGGCCTATAGCTGTCTTTGGCTTCGGGTGTTAGCTGAACCGAGACATAAAACTTGGCTGAAATTGCAAAAATGCCACGGCGCCATTATATGCTTCGGTTCCTGGCCAACCGAGGCATATAAGGCGAGATAAAAAGGAAATTCTGCACTAGTGGTGTTACCCTAAATATTAGGGTTAAGGTCGGGAAGAACAACGTAATTGGATTGGAAAAGGGAAAAGTGGATATAGTGGTAGGAGTGTCTGAAATGAGAAAAAAAAAAAAAAAAATGAAAAAATGAAAAAGCAAAAAAATAAAATAAAAAGGGTGAACACGTGTCAATATCTTATAGGCCAGTATAACTCTCTATTTTACCACATTGAAAAAAAGTTAACTAAAAAAATGTATTCATGCATTTTTTTTAACATAGAAACCTAACAACCAAAATTTGAGATATGAACGAAAACCAAAATCGTAATAAATATTAATAAGATATCACGAGTCTTATGATACTTTAAATTAAGACTTAGATGTTATTTTCTATTAGACTTACTTGTTATGTGGTTTCTTAGTAACCCAAATAAGTATTAAAAAAGAAAGGTGATAAGGTTCCTTAATAATAAAAGTAGATATGAAGAATGAGATGTTCTCTATAGATAGATTGTTTTCTAATTCATCTGATGTGAATATTAATTTGGGCCTCTATTCACTTCCAATTTTTTCGTCTTTCCCAAATCATTGTTTTTCTTTCTTATTTTAGTATATAAATCTGAATCAATTGTGTTGATTTTACCCATTTTACTTACTCTTCACCATTTCATTCTCAAAGCTAAAATATATTAAAAAAAAAAGAGAGAGAGAGAGAGAGAGAGAGAGAGAGAGAGAGAGAGAGAGAGAGAGAGAGAGAAGAAAAGAAGAAAGGAAATAAATGAATGAAATTTTTTAGTTCATTTTTATACCCTAAATCACTTCAAATAAATCATTCAAAATCCAACTCGTCACCGAACAACACGCTAGAGTAATTTGATAGAGTGGGCCGTACCCAATCTGCTTGTTTGAAAGTTTTTATATACAAAACTTTTATTTACACTCTCCTTTCTGCTATATGCAACTCCTTAGGTTTCTTTTATTTAAAATTATACAAGTACCCTTAAATTTCCGTCTTCTCCTTTGTACTCACGCACTCCCTACATACTATACACACCCCTTTTACTTCCTCAGCTACTTCGTAAAGCTTTCAAATCAAGTTTGTTTCGCGCACTCATTAAAATAACTTTCACACCTTCAACATTATTCTTTCTTTCTTTCTTATTTTAAGAAACTTTGTACCTAAAAGATTATTCAGAAAATGTTTTTCAAAACACATATTGGTTCGTTAATATTTCGGAGAATATTTTCTGGAGCATCTTTTGATTTTTGTGTTAAAAAAAGAAAGGACTTCCCGAACCAGAATGTTAGAAAAATAATATTCTAAAATATTCTTCAAATACTTTTCTTTTTATTTAGAATGTAATTTCCAAAATATATTTATTTTTTCCATAACATTATGTAAATTTCTTTCTGGAATTTTCTTTTGATTTCCATGTTCTAGAAGACATTTTTTCGAAATGAAAAAAAAAACAAGATAATTTATTCCTTCACCAATTTCATTAAAACACTATCATTTGACTTTCATTTTACAATTTTTTACGGCATGTCATCACTGCATTTGAAATTTAATAGAAAAAAAATGCAAAAGTTAAAAAAGTTCGATAGTAATATATACAAATAAAACTAGAAATGACATTTGTAACATAATAATTATAATAATAATAATTTTGGAAATTCAAATGTGAGTTTAAGTCTACGTCCATAAAAATGATAAAATTATCATATAAGGATGAAGACTCATAAACTCATAAGAGTGTTTCCAATCTCTTAAATAACTCATTATATATGAGTTGAGCTCATATTTCATTGATATTATATTTCTCTGACGACGATCCTTTCTCAAAAGATCTCCTCCAAATAATAATAAATAATATACAACTAATTAAGTATGTACGACGTATAAAGTACCTTTCGATGATTGTGTGTGATTTGTACGTGTCCCAATCAACTTATGAACCTATATTTAGAGTTAAAATTTATGAGATTCGTGGAAAAAATTCTAAGAGTAAATTTGTTTTGGCTTTAGAAATCAGTATTTTTATGAAAAGAAATAACTACCAACACTGTTTATTCATCTTTAATTCTTAAAAAAATAATAAATTATAATTCGATTTGTAATTAGCGCCTAATTACCTTGGGACTAAAACCTCAAAAAATGTGAAAAGAAAAGAGATGATACATAATTTTGGTGACTTTTTGCATGCTGAATTTAAAGTAGCTTTGGATGTAATTTATTAATAAAGATGCGATGGAAATTGTCCGACACATTTGCACAAGATTACGTGGAAAAGTTACCTAATTCTTGTCACGAAGCATGGAATGCAAATAAAATGATAAACCTGGGTGTTGCATGCGATCCAATAGAAAGAACACGCAACAATTTTTGTTTCATTAATTATCATTATCAGTGCAGATCGAATGATTGGTCCTGTTCCGCCGACGAATATTGACAATTGCTACACATCATAAACTCCAAACTTATCAACAACTACAAAACCTAACAAAATATTATTATTTTTAAAAGTATTAATCATATCACAATTGTTCCTTCCTACTCTAATTTGTCTCTATCAACTTTGCAAACTCCTAATACATCATCATGCCTCTTTTAACACATACATTTCTTTTGTGGTGATGGAAATATAACATTAACGAGAGAAGAGTTTAATTTATATAAAAAATTAATATTATTTTTAACCTAAAATTTTAATATAATAAGGTGATTGGTTGTTTTATAAAATATTTGTTTTTATTGAGTTGAGATTTATCTAATTAATCCAAGTGTTCACTTTGATAGAATGTTTCTTTTCTTATCAAAGTTAAAATATGTTTATTGTTTTTTTTTTCATGGGGTGAAAATGTTATAAGTCAGAAGGTAAAAATATCTATAATGACACTCTAATGTTGAAATCAGTTAACGTAAAGTATTAAATACAGTAAATAACAAGTTAACGGTTAAACCTCATGAATATTGTTCCTTTTATACTGTTTTTTTTTTTAACTTTTGTATAAATATGTGTCTAGTTTCAAGACTTGGCCTAGATTAACTTAGTGTTTTGATATTTTTCTTAATTCTTAATTACATGATTCTTAACTTATTTAACATGTAAATCTGACTTGTTTGATTAAATCGAGATAATGTTATCTTGTGATATCGACATCACCTAAATTTTTTTTGTTATCTAATTTTTAAACTCTAATTAAAATTTTTAACATTGCAGTGTGGCGTTTAATATTATTAAAAGAACTTATATTTTCTGCAAATTTTGTTTGAATTTTTTTTTATATGAAATATTTACAAATTTTGTTGTGAACAAAATTGCAAGAAATTGTTACCAATTTTTTTGAAAAATATTTTGTTAAAACACTTTTCGCAACAAATTTTATTGAAAATATTTATAAATTTTATAATTTTGTAAAAATAATTACTTATGAAGGAATTACCTGTTAATTAAAATTTTTAGAAAAAATGACCCTAAAAATATTTTTCTTGCAATTGTTTTTAACAAGTTTGCAAGAAAAATCTCATGTAATATTATAATTTTTAGTAGTGTAACTTTATCTTTTAAATTAAAACTTTAAAATAACATGTTTGTAAACTTTTAATATATCTTTTTTCTTCATAAGAGAATGTAAGTACAATTTTACATTTAATAATTATAAGATTCCCCTCAAACGGTGATGAAATAGTGTTTTATGTTTTGAAATTATTTTTAAAAAAATTCAATAAATATGCTGTGAAAACTTTAGAAAAGTACTAATTTTAAAAGATTTTGTACAAATTTAATATTTAAGGATATAAATTGGATGCTTTCAGCAATATATAGAAAATCAGAAGCACACATAGTGACTAATTTGGTACCTTTTGATGTCTTCCGTACTCTGGTCGTATAGCTAGTGATGAGTTATTTATCAAAGAGAGTTTGATTAAATTATTACACAAAATAATTTTGCAATTTCAAATTTTAATAATGCTAGAAGAATATCGATTCTAAGTGATTAAGGAACAATGTGTAAAATATAAATGTTAATAAATATTTTAAATATGATGTAATTAAAATTTAAGTGAAGTGATATAATATTTTGCTTCCACAATTACAAATACAACACTAATATCCAAAATCCTAATCATATTCATTAAAAATAATTATTTCTTAATTTTTAAATTAATATTAAAACAAAAATTAAATAACCATGTTGAGATACAAAATTATTTTATTTAGTAAAAATAATTAAGGCCTAAGATTTACATATTTTTTTATTGTGTAAGCTTATGATATTGTATTTGAAATTGCAAAATCAAACGACAATAATGTCATCATAATAAATAGTATGAGTTCAATTAAAAAATATAAAAATACTAAAATATATATAATATTTAAATTTTAATTATACTACATTTTTTAAACAATGATACATTAACAATGATAAAAAACTTAATTAAAAGTACTAGAATGCATATAATACTTAAAATTTAATTACTTTTTTCTTTTAACGTGATGATATATAAACAATGATTATACAAAATAATCTGAGATCAATTTAATCAAAGACAAAATCAAACTACTAATATTTAATTATAAATACAAAATTTCAAATGCTAAATAAAGTAAAAATTTAATAAAAACTTAATTAAAAATGTTTAAATTAAGAAGAAAAAAACTTAATTAAATCTTTAAATTATTATTAGATTTGATAAACAATAAAATAAAAAAGATTTAATATATGGATCCTATCATGACCACCACCTATGCTACCTAGTATAAGGAGGTACAATGGTCTAATCAATAGGGTCTAAAATTTGAGAAAAAAAAGTTGTACAATTAGATTCTTTTTAAATATTATTATTTTGAATGGATTGAAATTGATGACTGTCTTCTTTTTTTTTTTTTCTTTTTACACATCAATTCAAAAATGGAAAAATGATTTATATATATTTTTTCATTTTTCTACACGTATTCAAGTTTAAAAAAAAAATACTTAATTCTTCTTAAATCATTTTATATTTAAAAATAAAAATATAATAAATAATTTTATTAGTATTAAACCGGTGTAAAATAAAAAAAATAGAGTTTCCATGTATCATTATCATCGTTAGAAAACATCATTTTCATGATTGTTAGCTTTTTTTTTTTACCTAATATTATATGTATAAGTTTTATGGTAAATGTAATTTCAATTGACCATAATAAATCAATACATAACAGATATCTGACACGCGTTTAGTTTTTTACACAAGAAAAATAAATCAAAACTCAAAGCATACAGAAATTATAATTAAAAATTAGTAAATTAATAAAAATTTTAAAATTGAACTGTTTTTACAGAAAATACTAGTTTTAATATAAGATAACGACATTTTGAAGACTAAACAATAGCACAGAAATAAGTTACACGATAAAAGGTAATACATTTTCAAATATTTATTAAAATTATGTTATTTGTTTAAAGTAATAGACACAAATAATTTTTGAGTAAAATTATACTGCAAAAACATCTGCATTTAAAAAAAATAGTTATATATGAAATTTTGTTATCTATTATTTTATCCACAAATATTAGAATTAACCCTGGCCACAATATCTTTAAGTAGCATAAACGTTTTTCAATGTTATAATTAGAATTTATAGTATCTAATAAAGTAAAACGTTATCTGATCCTGTATGGTGGCTGATCATGTTAGTTTGTAGTGGAGTACTAAGTAAAATGATCTCATCCACTACTTAATATATGTCAATGAATGCAATAAAAATACAATATTTGGTAAGAATTCTAATTAAAACACATCCATTTAAGAATGATTATGTGCCTGAATTATATGCACATCATTATTATAATTAATTATATAAATAGGTTATCTTTTTGTATATCTTAAGCCAATTTTTGATGTTTTTTTTTTCTTTTCAATTGTAAAGTTCCATTTAAATGTTAAAATGTTATTTTTTAACAATAATTTCTAAATTTTATTCATGATCATAAAAGACTTTATTGTACAATTATAATACTTTAATAATTTTTAAATATAATATTATATATATATATATATATATATATATATATATATATATATATATATTAGTTATAGACTTTTAGTCTTCTCTACTAATAATTTGATTGATTTTATATTTACGAAATCTCCACATATCTCCAAATACTTCCCTTCTTATCGGATGTAATTACATTTTTTTTTGTGTGATTATGTTCAAATTATAATTTTATGTAATTATCAAATCACATTTTAATTTTTATATTTGATTTATTTTATTTTTTTTAATATTTTTATTTATTGATCATGTTTTTTTGCATGAAAAAATTTGACTCTTAAGTATACAAACATAAGTTTTTCATTTCATATTCTTTCATTTTATTTTATTTGATTTTTGTTTTATTTAAAAAACTTTTATTTTGTTAAAATAATTTTCATTATCTTATAATGATTCAATGTTTTGATGTTTGAAATTTTTTTTTATATTTTTAAGGTATTTTTTATTTTTTTCTTTTATAAAATTTTATTAAATGATGTATCAAATTGTTTAATTTTTTTATTTTTAAAATTTTTATTTGTTGATTGTTTTTATTATGTAAAATATTATTTTGACGATTTTTTATATAATTGTTTTTATTTTTAATTCTTTCTCGTCAGTTTATTTTATTATCTAGTTGCATAAATATATTTAATTTAATATAATGTAAAAATTCAATATTTACATCATTCAACATTGATTGAAGTTTAAAAAATTAAATATTTATATCAAAATTTAAAATATTATTAGTTTAATATTTTTCATCCTTACGATTTCATTCAATATAATATTTATTGGTGTATAATAAAGATATAAGTAAAGGGGCATTTGAAATATTTTTAAACTTTTTATTTTTAATTTTTTAAAATTACATTTTAACTTTATTAACTTTGTTCTATTAATATTTGAAAAATTTATAGATATTTTGGTTTTAAATATTGATTTATCTTAAGTGTGAAATATTCTATATGATCATTTCATTTTTATCCATTAGTATTATGGTTTAAAATTAATATCATTATAATTTATTTTTAATATTACCTTTAATATATATTTTTGATATTGAAAATTAAATAATATTTTGTTTTTCTGGATGTGATTTTTATTTTTTATAAACAACAATTAGTTGATATTTAAACAAAACAGAAAATGAGATACTCGATCATCATGAAAATGAGATAAATATCTTATACGCGTCGAATATAGAATGATGATGTGGATAACATTTTAGATATGACATAATTATGTGATAGTGAAATTATCCACACCTTACCCTTTTGTTATCCTTAATTAATTTATCTGTTAAAAAATAAATACCTTCAAATAGCTTTTACCAAATATATATTGAGTTTTATATTAACCTTATCATCCTGTTGTTAAGAATAATTCATCCCAAAAATTGTGTACATAAATATACAAACTTTGAGTCAAAATCCCCTTTTAAGAAAATATTTTATTATTCTTAATCTCAGAGTTAAAACAGAAACTAATTTAAATGCATATTATTGGAGGGTTGTTCATTAAATTAAAATGCATAATACAATAATATTTATTTTTAAAAAAATATTTAATTTATAAAACTTATTTTGATATTTAATTGTTATTTTGATATTTAATTAAGATGTATTTACAAAGATTATTAGAGCCTAGTTAAAACTTCAAAACAATATTAAATTAAATATTAAATAAGTATGTACTTAACCGAATCTGTATTTTCAGTCAAAATCCTTTTTCAATAAACTATTTTTATTATACTTAATATTAGTTAAAAAAAACTAATTTAAATACATATTATCAGACGGTTAAAATTTATGAATGATATATGTCATGTGATTCTTTTTTATTTAATTTTTTTTTTTAATATTTTTTAACTTAAACAAATTTGTCTATATATCAAACCAACCTTTAGTCTTATATTAATGTCTGTGTCACATGTTAATTTATGATTATGTCATTTTTTTTTGTTCAATTCGTTCTCGTTGTTTTTTTTTAATTAAGTTCTAAATTTTCTTCAAATGAAACAATTTCGTCTCTTCCAAATTGAAACCAAATTTATTATTTTATATAAATATTATACTAATATTTTTATTAAAATTTACATTTTTATTAATTATTTTTGAAATTTAATTATAAATTATTATAACTTTTGACCAAATGATAAACGCTCAATCATATATATATATATATATATATATATATATGAAATTGAAATTAAAGTTTAAAGATGAAGGTAAGACAAGAGTTTTAAGAAGGAAAAAAACTAATAATAGAAGAATATATTACATCTTTCCAAATTAGCCATTTTCCATTCCTTTCGATATTTCCATTAGCGATTTTGTTTTATAACCTATTACTATAAAACTTTCATTAATTACATTGATGAATCTTTGAGAAAAAAAATGTGACTAATCTTTTTTAAAAGTCTCTCATCTGAATGATGTTGTTCTTCCATTAATAAAACAAAAATATAATATGTTATCAAAAAGACAAAACTCATTAGGTCTTGAATGAACAAAGATAATGTTTGGCAATATAATAAATAGTTGTAATGACAACCATTGTTCTCGCATATTTTTGGTCCATAATCAAACACACAAATTTACAAATGCATAGTCCAACCTCACCTAACTCCACGTAATAATAATCACAATTGAGGGGACCCAGACACTCCAAACTTACATGACTCTCTTCCTTTCGGAACAAGGATGTTCCAATGGTGCATGTCCATCACCATTCACCAACAACATGCTGCTCATCATTCATGTTTGGCACGCCATTCTTCTGCATTTTTTTATTATATCACAAAATAACACTTCATATTTCTTATTTCTATCATTAATATGATTTTGAGAAAATAATGTTGCTCTACTTAAAATTATATATAAAATTATAAAATTTATAGTAATTAAACTATGAGAAAAATTTTAACCCATGAATGGTTACTAAAAGAATCTAAACTTTTTATGGATGTTTTGAGATAAAAGAAGACGTAATACTAAATGATGAATACGTAATTCATATAAAACATGCTAACCACATCTAACCAAAAATCTTAAAATAATAGATTAATGAGTTGTTTTTTTTTTGAATAACTTTTAAATTTTTTATTTTTATTTAACATGGAATTTAGACTCATACTTATATCCTAACAATATTTTATAATACTTAAAAATTTGAGATACAAAATCTTTAAGACTCATAACGGAGTTTCAATGACATGTGTTTTTTCAGCAAACCCTAGTAGAATCAATATGTTGTGTGATATACCCACTAAAGACCATTACTGAATAAAAAGCAGCTTCAATTATAGCATGGAAAAGAGAAACACAATACTAGAGTGCACCTCAACTTTCCTTCTTTCTCACAAAAAGACCAACAAATAACTACAAACAAATTTGAGAAACTTTACTTTATCACTTCCTCTGTATCCTCTTATGTGGCCAAACATGACACGAAGAACTAAAAACCAAACCTATCAAACTATTACTCGAACCCCCTCAAACTGGGGATGACAAAGCGGGTCAGCCTGACCTATTTTGACTCGCAAAGTGCTAGTCAGACTGGCTTGCCCCACAATTCAAAAACAAATTTACTTTCCTAGCCTGTAGACCCACGAGTTCGCAAACTACGAGCATGTGCGATGTGGGCCAGCAGATTTAACATTTCAGCCCGTCCCTAATTTTTTTCTACAGACCTGTAGACCTGTTCGTCTGGCCCAAATTGCCACCCCTACCTCAAACATGAAACAAGTAAAAAAAAAATTGGATAAGTAAAGTTTAAGATCTTCACATCACCTTACAAAATTTCTTTAAAATGTTATGAAATTGTAGAAGTCTAATCCAACAATTATGTGTTAAGACAAGGAAGAATGCATGGGACCACACCATGTATAAGCACCCAACATCACTAAATATTTAATGGAGGAGGCATCACCACCGTCAAGCCAATCATATCCATCTCCAAAGTCTTAATTAACATTTGAATTCTACTACAACTTCATTAATATTACTCATTATCATGACCTCATCACGGTAAGGTGCATATTTTTTTTTCAATATTGTCCTAGTAAAAAGAAACGAATTTATAGCATTTTTTTTAATATTGTCCTATTAACACACACACATATGTATAATAAAAAATTGTAGCAATTATAAATTATCCCATAAGCTAAATTTACTTAAAATATTTTCAATATTGTAAGATAAATCTATTTGTGTTTTTTTTTGTCTGTCACAACTTCATTAAATCAGCGTAGTAGTATTCGGGAATATATTTATCTCAGAAAAAGTTTTCACATGCAAAAAATATATTTACAAATACTCTTACTGAGTGAATCTTTTATAATGATTCCAATATTGTTCTCTAAGTAAAATTAGTGACATCTTTTTTCCGGTTTATGATTTCTCATTTAAAACCAAAGATAAAAAAAAAAAAAAAACTCTTCCAAACATCCTAATATTTCACTAATTAATTTGTGTTGCTCAACGATGTCATGTCTCGGGAGTGAGTTAACTATATTATCCTTTGTTTGCACAAGTTTTGGTGATGAAAGCTTGCATGTTTTGCTTAAATTAAAATATTGCTAAATATATTTAAACAGGAAAATGCACTTCATTTTTGTTTTTTTAGTAAAGAATTACAAGGTATGTATCTCAACTACCGAATTATAAAGTTTACTAATATAATTTGATTTGGTCTCTAAGCACTTAAATCACAAATGTGTAAAATAATATAGTTTTTAAAATAATTCACTTTGTTGAAGGGTACCAAAATAAAATTTCATATGTGCATAGATTGGTTTAATGGATATCCTACACATGGCAATGTATAGATTCAATAATCAATTCAATAACTTCCCACTGCCTTCACTTTTCCATTCATCCCAACGCACGCTAGGTTACAACTTACGTAAAATGTTATCTTTTATTTAGTGATATATTTATTTATTTAACTTTTAAACAGTTTATAATAAATGTGCTTCATGTAAATTATCTTATCTTAAATGATAATGTATTTTTACATCCTCCTTTTTAAAGCTTTTTAATACGTCAATATTTTCTAAATTTCAGCATTACATTAAACTTTAAGACATTCTTGAAAAATGATATAATTATGGATTAGGTTTAATTATCATGTTTTTGAATTTTCATTTTTTTTTCTATACAAATTTGATATAGATGAAAGAAAAAAAAAACTTATTACAAAGTGTTTAATTTTATTTTATTTTTGTAAGTTTAGATGATTTCTTGTTTAAACAAAAGAGTGACGTATATTTATGTGTTTTTTTTATTATTTACGCATTTATGTTGTTTTCTTGTGATAAATATATATAAGGTTCGATCATCTTTCAATTAAATTTAGAGTAAAATAATATATATTAGCAAAAACATCAATATTACCAATAAATATTGCAGGCAATAATATACATAGTATTTCACATGTACATTCAATATTTTTGCATATACAAATATACAAATACTACACATCATTAAATTTAATGAATATGAGTTGTCAAATTCATCTCGTTACATTGTTTTACAAAAGCATAAAAGCATAATGTTAATGTAAGATGGATAAGTTGTATTATAACTATTAACTGTAACATTTGTTATAATCAAATTAAGTTACAATCTAATTGAAATACTTGAATTGTTATATTCTTAAATAAAAATAAATAAATGTGCTATATAACTATTGACTATAATGTTTGTTAGTGGTTGATTTGGTTTCATAGCCAATGCCACGTGTATAATGTATTTTTATTTTTGTGTGTGTGTGATAAAGTTGTATATGTAGTTTATAAGTATGGATTGAGACGTGTTATGAATGATTGGAATGAGAAATGACAAATGCCTAGAATGTATTTTTTTTTTTTAAGGTGTTGATGTAATAAAGAAGACACCATGATTGATGATGTAAATTTTATATATCAAGATAGAAGTTAAAAAAGATTGGGTTAAATATATTTTTTTTATCCCTCAATTTTCCGTGAATTTTGGAATTAGTCTATTTCGAAACTTTGGACCAATTTAGTCTTTTATCTTTTGAAATACGTGGATTTAATCCTTTTAATCAAATTTTGTTAGGTTTATTTGATGTTTCGTACACATTTCAGGATTGTATTTGAGTTGTTTATACTATTTGACACATATTTGCTTTAATGTTAAGTCAAATACTATTATGAAACGCGCTTGAAATGTCAACTAAACTTAACAAAATTTGATTAAAAGAACTAAATTCACGTATTTCGAAAGATAAAATACTAAATTGGTTCAAAGTTTTGAAATGGACTAATTCCAAAATTTACTAAAAGTTGAGGGACCAAAAACATATTTAACCAAAAAGATTTATGCATTGGACTTTGTTGCGCAGGTACAATGAACTACTGTAATTGCAGTGTCATAGTAGGTTTTGATATGAATTGGTTGTTAATTTTAAAAGTTAAATAGGTTTTTAGTTAATGAATTTTGATCTAAAATTGAAATTTATCTTTTTCTGAAATTTTAATATATTTTGGTCTCAAACTTTAAAAATTAATGAAAATTATTTTAATCAATTTATGTTAATTTTTTTTACGTAACAAACATGTTTCATGTTTGTATTTAAGTTATTCACATCATTTGACACATTTTCACTTCAATCATTGGCGGAACTACTTAGGGACTTAGGGGAGCCATGCCTCCCCAAAATTTTTGAAAATTATATATATATATATATATATATATATATATATATATTTTAAATTATAATTATATATTATTTATATTAAGTTTATGTTATGAAAAAATATAATAAAAGATAAAATAAAAAGTTTAATGGAGATATTAATTTATAAAAGACATTAGAGTTTTTTTTTTCTGGCTATAAGAACTTTTCATCATGTAAATTATCATGAAAGTGTGTGAGGAGAAATAAATACAAAGAGATAAATAGAGGTTGGGGAATACATAGATTAAGATTGAAGTATACATTTTCGGATGATCTCTCACATATCAAGGTTAGTATCTTATTATGATTTATATATGTTAAATTTATTATTCTTTTTAGAATGTTTCTTCCAAATTAAGTTTATCCCAAATTAGTATAAACCCTAATTATGATTTTAGGAATTTTTTTTATGAAATTTGTATGAACCTTAATTCTAATTTTTCCCAAAATTATTATAACCCTTAATTATGAAATTTAGGGATTTTATGTTTTCTGCTGCCTATGGTATTTTTTTTAAAAGTTTTGAATTTATACAGTGTTGCTTATTTAATTAAATTTGTATGAGTTTTGTTATGTTTTGCATTGTGATAATTGTGATTTGTGAATATAAATTTTATTTTTTTTAAATAGGTGGGAGGTGATAAATTTATATTAGAAAGATTATGATAAAGAGTAAAAGAATTGATTCTTTTTTTGGAAAGAGAAAGGTTTGTGATAAAGATGAAAAAAAAAATGCATCGACATTAACTAAACTTAAGAAATTTCATGAGCATCAAAAATTCAAGACAATGAAAAACAAATCTCTAAAGTTCCTAGAGTTACATATAATGAATTTAAGAATTTAATAGGACACGATCCAGGAAAAACGTCCTTAAATTTGACAATACCCAACAAATCAAATTGATGAGGTACAAAAGACTTATCAAAATGGTATTCATGGTTTGGTATCATGATATTAATAACGAATGATAGTGATATTTTTTTGAATTCTACTATAATGTGTACTTGTTTTAAGCAGAGAAAATGAAGAGAAAAAAAAAAGTTTTTTTTTCTAATTAAAAAAAAATATATGCAACATTTAATTTGGTGCCCCTAAATTTTTTGTTCAAGTTCCGCTACTGACTTCAATGTTAGTTAGAAAACGCATCTTACGCATCAATTTTTTTTTTTACACAATTGGGTTAATCATTTTCAAAATTTATAGATAAAAATGTATCAAAATTTTAAACAAGAACAAAATTCAATTTCAAACTAAAATTAAGAGACTAAAATTATATTTAACTAAATTTTTAATGAACTTTTTTTAATTGTATATTTCAGGAAACATCATAGTTTCTTGGTCCTTAGATTAAGAAATGACTTCATGGACGATATAAATTTTAGGAAAATGATATTTTAACCTATTTTTTTTACTCACTTTTAACTTACCACTCTCCTCATCATTAGATCATCTATTTTAATTTTTTATAGTGATGTGATGTGATAATCTAAGGGTGATGAGAGTGGTGGGTTAAAAGTGGGTTAAAGTATCATTATCCTAAATTTTATATATTAAGATATAGGCTTAAATACCTTTTTGGTCCTCATTTTCGTAGTGTTTGTTGCGGATGGTCCCCATTTTGACAAAATGTTTATCATGGTTCTCATTTTGACCGAATGTTTAAAATGATCATCATTTTCGCAATTCGTGTTTTATTTGGTCCTTCTCTGTAACGTCGTTTAAATCATTAACGGAGCATTGTACAAGTGGCACGATTTGTATTAGGGTGTATTACGTGTACTGTACAGGTGTGGTAATTAGATATTTGGGGATAAATAAGTGAGCTAGGGTTTTGGTAAGGAATATTTAGGCAATTGGTGAGTTTTGACAATCTTGTTCCTCCATTCCCAATTAGTGTGTGCACTATTGGTGGTTCAACGAGAAATGGATTAATCCCGATTTGTAGCTGCGGAGAGATGACAATTTTGAGGATGGCAAAAACTCCAAAGAATATTGATAGAAGATTTTGGGTACAATCTGTTTTTATTTTTTGTGTTAATAATAAATTGGTTTTAATTTTTGGTTTATTGATTTACAGAGTGGTGGTTCCAATAATGTGGGCTGCAACTTTTTCAAATTGTGGTGTTGATGAAAAGGATGTCATCATAATGACACAAATGAGGCAGATTAATGATTTGGAGAAGTTATTGAAGGTTGATGAGAAGAGGCTGCACTTAGTAATGAGGTTCACTTGTGTTGTTATTGTATCATTCGTACTGTTATTGTGTGTAATCTTTTAAATCTTTTAAAGTCCAATATGTAATGTTGAGGGATAGCCGTCAGAAGCCATTTCCTACAACTGTAATGTTGAGCATCCACATTCACTATGCTCCTAGCCGCCTTCCACATGAGTATCTTTAATTTTTGGTCAGAGAATCTTTTTCTGAAATTTGCATACAAATGCCTCATGCAAAACCTGTGCTCAGCAGTGGGTAATAGGTCCTGAATGGTAAGCACTAATCCTTGTGCAATGATAAGATTATTAGTACTTACAACATTAAACAAAAATTAATAAATTGAACATATATTAAACATACCTTTTGTTGGTCAGACATAAAGTTCATTGTCTCAGACACGTCAATACCTCCAAGATCACCATTAAGCAATTCCAAGAACCATGGTCCTGAATGGCAGGCACTAATCCCTGTGCAATGATAAGATTATTAGTACTTACAACATTAAACAAAAATTAATAAATTGAACATATATTAAACATACCTTTTGTTGGTCAGAGATAAAGTTCATTGTCTCACACACATCAATACCTCCAAGATCACCATTAAGCAATTCCAAGAACCATGTCCAAGTTTCTTTGTTTTCAACTTCCACAACAGCATACGCTAAGAGCACTAAATGATCATTAGCATCTCTACCCACAACACTCAACAACTCACCTCCGTATTTTCCTTTTAAAAAACAACCATCATGGAAGTAATTTAGAAACCATGCAGAACATCACAACAATCGAAATCAAACAAACCCCAAAATAGAATTACGAAAACCCTAACCCACGAGCAAACACAACCTAGAAAACCCTAACCCACTTACCTCGTTGATAATGATTAATTGAAAAATTGAAATGAAGAGCACAACTGCAATCCAATGATGAAATGACAAGTATTAACTGCTTCGTCTGCAAATCCGAGCTCAAGAAAGACGAAGATGAAGAAATTTCCTTAATTGCAAATTTCCCCTAAATTGAAAAATTAAAGTTAGATAGCCTTATGTACAGTACACATAACACACCCTAATACAAACCGTGCTACCTGTACAATGCTCCAGAAAAGGACCAAATAAAACACGAATTGCGAAAATGAGGACCATTTTAAACATTCGGTAAAAATGAGGATCATTTTAAACATTCTGTCAAAATTAGGACCATCCGCAACAAACACTACGAAAATGAGAACCAAAAAGGTATTGAAGCCTAAGATATAAGTTGAAAGATTGCAGTAAATTATCCTAATTATATTGATATACTATGTGATAATGATATGAATTGGATGTTAATTTTTAGTGTACCTTATTTAGTAGTATCTTTAAAAAAGTATCATAGTTTCATATTCTTTATATTAGGAAAGGAATTATTGTTGCCCATTTTGAATATTTCAAAAGATAAAAATGTCAACAAACATATGTATGTATAATTTTAGAAATATTTGATTATGTGTGATACACGCACAGGTAAGATCAATTGATTAATATTACCTTGCCCTAAATGTTAGGGTTGGGTGTGGTTAATGTAACGATTGTACTTTATTCGAGTGAAAATATTATTATAAGTTCACAAAAGCATCTAAAAATTATAGAATTGAAAGACAAAAATTTAGTGTTAGGTTTTTCGAGAGAAGATCATCAGAGAGATTTAACACTAATGAGACTTGAACCCAATCACATAAAACATTGACAACATTCTTAATCGAAAGTCTTAAGGCAATGAATTTATGGATCTTCATCATTATATAGTTCTTTACTTTCTCATTTCTAGCCAATATAAAACTTAGATTCACACTTGGATACTTAACATTTATTTACATGGTTAGTTAGCGTAAGATTTTCTATACATTTTTTTTAACACCGAGAATTGGCCAAGCTTTTGCATCCATATAAAGGCAATTATAGCCTTTTAGAAATATTAAAATACATCATGTGTTATCCTAGACAAATGAATACATTAAAGATAAGATCAAAACTCTTATAATTATTTATTTAAATAACTAAAAAAAAAAATCATGACATAAAAGATAACAAACTTGTACGGAAACATCTTTAAAGCAACTTGCGTTTAAGATTGTCGTTCTTGCACTACTTTAGATTATTCCACAGTCTCTCCTCGTAAGCAAATAGTTCTTACCATTCAATATGATGATTGATCCATATATATATATATATATATATATATATATATATATATATATATATATATATATATATATATATATAATGTAACCATAGACCATAAATATCTTACATGTAATTAAATTACAACAAATTAGAAAAATCTCTATATGAAATTTTCTTTCTAGCTATTTTTGTACTATAAATATATATATAATTAACCACGTGCATACATTAGAAGAAAGCATGTGGTTGGGATTGATCTCTAAATTAATGATCTCTATATATCTTTAATTACATTCTAACTAATTAATTATCAAACTATATATAGTAGTAATTACCACAAATTATATATGATCGTTCTCGTTTTGTCTCGTGTTCATCTTGAAAGAAACAGAGCTTTAGCATGCTGCAGATGAAGAGTGAGAGAATGGATAGTTACTTTTGTAAAAGTGGTGATGATGAGTTTTTGAAGGAAAAAGTAATGAAGAAGTAGTGTTGTTGGCATTTTCATCTTCACTTTTAGTAGCAGAAATTCTCTCACAAGAAGGGCACAGGGAAAGTGTGGCTGCTGGAATCTGCATGTAAAGAGGCATTGCCATTGCTTGCATTGACTTCAGTTCTTGAACCTCCTTTTGCAGCCTCTTGTTTTCTTCTGTCAGACTCTCACAACACTTCTTCAATACATCACAATCTGACTCAGTTTGTTTTAGCTTCGTCCTGTGTGCATCAAATTATCTTACAATTAATGAAAAAATATATGTATACATATATATCACTTTAATTAATCATTATTATTCATTTTATCCACTACTTTTTATGTAAATATATTATTAGTTCAATAGTATTTCAGAAACTTCACTCAAATGCTACGGTAAGTATTAAATGATGTATATATAGTTTCATTATCTACAAGGGATCAAGTTACTTAGAATTACTCTTTTTTTCTAATAACAATTAGATATTAAAAAAATATTAAAGTAGGAAATAATTTTCATAAAATTAATTTAGAAGTAACTTATCCCTTCTCTTTATATATATATATATATATATATATTTTATATATATATATATATATATATATATATATATATATATATATATATATATATATCAGTGTATTAAAAAATTATAAAAACTGAAAAGAGAAATGATTTTGTTTAAATTATGGTGGTGTAACTTGATCCATTTTTTGTAATAAATACTTTTCAAATATTTGTTTTAGTTTTCTCATAAACACTCTTAGTTCTATAATTTCAGAGAAACATGGTAAATAAAAGTAAAGTAGGGTACCTGGCTCTCCTGTTCTGAAACCACACCTCTACTTGTCTGGTTCGCAGATTCAGCTTCATTGCCAATTCTTGCTTTTGCTTCTGAGGAAAAAAACGACAAAGGGAATCAAAAGTTTAATTAGTGCACATCAGAATCATTTAATAAAGATCTAAAACAACATATTATTATTATTATTTTACATTATTAGTGTATAACCATTAAACACATAATTATTTTATATATATATAACATATAAAATACCGGATTGAGAGTAGAATGTTCTCTGAAGTTTTCTTCCAAGATTGCTGATTGTTCTTTGGTGAGTCTAAGTTTCTTTCTGGGGTTACCATCTTCATCAGCATCTGTTACCCTTGTCTGAAATTTCTCTACTTCTACATCAAATTCTTCTCCCATGGCCTGATCTCGCTCCCTCTTGATGCTAGAGGAGTTGGAAAACGAAGAAACCACACTGGGAGAAGAAACCTGTGGTCGAAAGTATTCATAGGACTCGGTCTTTGAACTTGGTTGATCATTTTTCACTTCATCACGATCATGATCATGATCATGTTCATCATCTTCTGGTGGTCCTAAAGTAAGTGAAGGGTATGTGTTGTTACCGTTTGATGGATTCTCCACCCTTCTGATCTTGTTGTGGCCATCACTCTTCATGCAGTTCTCTGATTCATCATGGAAGGTAACAAGACCAAGACCAAGACCAAGACCAAGACCAAGTCCTATGTTTGGTGTTTCATGAAAACTCATAGTTGTGAAGGTGGAAAGTGTTGAAGTGTTGTGAAATGAAAAGAGAGTTTGTGAAAGAGGAGGGTGTGAGATTTTGTGTGAATGAAGAGCATTTATTATGATTGTTGGGTTTGTGCATTTGTGGGGTCTGATTTTGTTTGTTTATTATTAGGCAAGGAAGAAAATGAGAAGGTTATATATTCTGGAAAATTAATATGAAATTAATTAGTTTCCTTTTTGTGTGCTTTTGGCTCATAAGTTGACCATTAGAAAGTTAATGACTCCTCCCTCTTCTTTTGAAGAAGGACATGTTCTGCAAAATAACAAGGAATTGAATCATGATGAAGTGTATATGGTATATAGTATACGTGGAATCACGTGGAAAGTGGATACCACGCACAATATGGAGCATATTTCATGGAGAGAATATTTTACTCTCTTTTAACCTTTTCACTTTTCTACTTTTCTTCCTGGGTTTTTTTTTTTTTTTTCCAACTTTTCTTTTTCCTTCAAAATGCTTTTTTATGTTTCAAACTAGATAACCGAGGTTTATAATTACACTTTTGATTATGTGATTTCTATTTTTAGATTTCTGCTATGGGAAGTACCAACATTGACTAAGGTCAATTTACAATATATAAGTGGGTACAATTCTTATCTTAGAAGCCAGTTTTATGCGATTGAGTTAGGCTTAAAGCTCACATCTATAAATTTCAATGAACAAATTGGATTTTCTAATTATAAGATGATTTTGTTGTTGTTTTTCCTTTTTCATATTTTGTTGTTGTGACGTGATGTGGTGCTCAAATCATATATTGCTGAGTTTTAGTTTTACTTTTACTACCTTGTGCTTATGATAGTTGAAAAAAATTAAATTTTTAATTAAGTCGTGTAAGTGTAACTCGTGAATTATGATGTTATTAAATGGAGTGTTAAGTTACTGAATTTTATGGTAAAAATTTAACAAAATGTTAATATAAGGGTTAAAATAACACAGATTGAAATATTTAAAGGGTTAGATTCCACAGTATAATTAGGAACTGAAGAATCAAATTACATAGTTGTGATACCTAAAGGATAGAAAGAATGTGATTAAACTATTTATATATGAAATTATATGTATTTGCAAAGTGATTAATTACTCTGCATTTTATATTCATGTAATGGGGAATCTCTGTTAGATTTCTACATTGTGTAAAAACTCATAAGGTCAACTATAGTTTATGATACAAGCGATATTAGTTTCTATTCCAAAAAGTTAGAAGAAAAAAAAAGGAAGATGTGTGAAAAGAACTATAAAATAATTTATACAATATATTTAAAGTTTGTCAAAGCATTATAATCTTTATTTTTTTGGAATTCTTTTTAAATAAAATTTTGTTGACAAACTTTTCATAAAGCATATGTGCTCGCAACACCTCAATGGATGAAAGAACGGTTTGATGTGACTTGAAAAAAAAAGATAAATGTTTGATATGTGTTGAAAAACAAACTTTGTCAAACTTTATAAAAAAAATTGTCAAAGTATTTATTTATTTTTAGAGACACTTTTTTATATAATTTCTTAAATTATTGTTATATATATATATATATATATATATATATATATATATATATATATATATATATTTCTCTTATCCAATGATATTATATATTTTTACGTGTATAAAACAACATCTCAAAATAATATTTTAATTAAAATATGTCAAATAGTATAAGTAACTCAAACATCATTTTGAAATTTCTAAAAATGAACATAATTGAGTTATAAGATCTATATTTATTTATATTTTAAAGTTTGAATATCAAATTATATTAAAGTTTCATACATAAATAAATTTCATACATAAAAATTTGGGACTAAAAACATGTTTAATTCTATATTTTATTTCAAATAAAATTGAAAATGTGATTAATATATAAGTTTTTTTTATTGTATGTGATAAGATATATAATAGATATATGTACAAAAGTATTATAATATAAATATTATCTATGAGCATTATTAAAAGCTCATCTTTACGGCACAAATTTTGTTAATTAATTTTAAAATTATAGGTAAATTTTGATTAATAAGATGAGAAAGTGCCATTATTTCACGATTCAATAAATTTCAATTAACAAAAATATATTTAAAAATTAAATTTTAAAGTTGCAACTACCATTTTGAAATTTAACTACCCTATTCTTTTAGTTTCATTATCAAGATTTTTTCTTTTCAATGAAAATAAAGTATTTGAGAAGAAAAGCTAATAACATGATTTATAAAGATACCAAATATTTGACAAAACTATGATTATAAAAAAAAACAATAAGGAAAGCTGACAAGACAAAGTTATTGAGAATTGATGTTGTTGACTTCACTGAACCTTTTTTCTGGAAAAATATTACTAAAATGTCTCATTTACTTAACCAATAAGATAAATATCGTGTAGATCTTCAACCTTTCCACATTAACAAAAAAAGCATGAAAATTGAAACTCATTGAATGTCAAAAGAAAATTTTCCTACAAGTGATTATATTCCTTAATCCTTTCCATTCGTATAGAACTTTATTAAATGTAAAATTTGCTTATAACATCATTGGATAAAAAGACTTTCCTTTTCAGAAAAAGAAAAATAGTTACTATCTTTCCAATCTAAGAAAAAAAATCCACACTACAATAGATGAATATTCTTTAAACTAAATTTGTTTAAAATAAACCTGTTTAAAATTTGACATTAAACTAAATGGAGGGTCACTAAAAATGACGTTTTAATTAAATTAAAGTCATTCTGGAGATAAGATTAACATAGAAGGTAAAATTAATTAGATTTGTTATATTTAGAGTTATAAAAGATATTTTTTTATATAGTTTTCTACAAAATTTCTCATAGAACTTTATATTATATTTTAAAACCAAAATAAGTAACTTTCTTGTTGTTTAAATTGTATTAAATTTTAATTTAATTCCCCAAGGTTTTTTTTTAACCATTTTCCTTATAATAATTCTACTCATATTTAATCCTTTGGAATTTCAACTTTATTTAAACAGTTGAGGTTTGATTTTTTTTTCAAACAGTTCAAGATTTAAAATGAATAGAAATTTAAAGGATTCAACAGAACGTAAGATACACTAGAGTTTGAAGAGGAAAATGAGTACTTTTATTGAATCAATTTAATATGTAGAATAAACTATAACAGTCTTCTCTGTGATTTTTTTTAATTATATTTATTTTTGTAATTATTATAATAACAAATTTTAAGTGTAGTATTTTAAAACTTAAAAACAAGGGACGTGTAATGTAAAAAAGTAACACTTTAGCGTTTTAAAACAAATAAGTTATAAAAAACTAAGTCTCAGTGTATAATTTAAGTTAATTTTACTCTAATATGTTTTTAGTAAATTTTGAAATATAAAAATTTGGAATATAAATTTCTTTGAACAAAAAAAAAAAAGAATAACTTGTGGAATTTTAGTTGAATGGTATATTTAATTTAATCTTATTTTGTCACAACTATAATTTTTCAAAAATATTTTATATAACCAATCAAACTAGAGTCAATCTCTATACTCTTATCCTAGTGTTGAGTTAGATTAAAGCAATTTATATACTATTCCAATTGAATTTATAATGTGAGATTCCATCTTGAAGTACTTTTGAAGCTACTTATATATTTATTTTAGGGTATAAATTTTCAATGGAGAGATCCAATACATGATGTAGTGGTTGAATGCCACCCTACAATGATCCACTTACTAAGATGCCACTTGTACCATCACCAAAGACAATCAATGACATTTAAACATTATGTTATTATTAGTATATATTCATGTTTTAGGTTTATTTACGTGTATTTTATATGATTAGTTGTGTGTATATATAACATATTTTATAACATTTTACACAAATTTAATAATATACAATCAATTTTTTATATATTTTTTTGTTTTCTATATTTATATTACTACACATGTTTCATAGAGTTAGAGACACCCACCACATAACCTTATTATAAAAGTCACACTAGGTAATAACATATTCTAACAATCGTAGTGTTACTTAATTTTTTTCTTACCTTGAAAAGAACTTTTTTAACAATCAAATGTGGTTGTTTTTCCTTCATTTTTCTTCCTTTTTATTCTTTTTTCTTTGTCTCTTTATATAGTCACACTAAGTTTCTTTTAAAGGTGTTGTATAAAAAAGATTAATTATGAAAATGATTAAATTAAGACTCACATGAGAAATTAAATACCGGCAAAGAATTGCTATTACAATCTAAATTATTTATAATTTAATTGTAAATTTCTTTTTTAAATCCAAATTAGTTTGTATTCGGATTGACATTTCTTTCTCCAAAAAAGTACGAGAACTTGAAATCTTCTAGATACGATAATATCCATGCATTTATTTCATTTGTGTCATAAAATTTAGGGAATCACACTTTCTATTTAAAAAGCCTCTAGAGTCCACCAAAGTTTTTCTCAATTTATTTGAAAAGTGTGTTTGAATCACAAACATAATAACTATCTACAAGAAAAGCAAGAACAACTATAATTACTACAAGAAAATAAATAAATAAAAGTTAACAAATAATAAATTAAATAAATATAAATATTAAAAAAATAAAATTAGGCTAATGTTAACATTATTTATTTTTATTATTTATTTAGTTCATATCAACTAAATCTACCCTAATCAGACACAAACATAAATATTTCTAGTTATTAAAAATAATTAGCGTCAACCAATACAATAATTATTAGTTAACTAAGATTCACAAATATAATATAATATAATAGTATATAATCGTATGGTATAGTTATATATAGCTAACATATATCATGCGGGCATAGATTAAGATGTAGAATCCACTGTGAATGTGATTTTGTTTTATAATGGTTATATAATTGTTGACATGAGAATATGTAAAATGGTGGAGAGAGAGAGAGATGATGGGATACCACTTGAAAAGAAACAAAAGGAGTTGAGAGACAGCCCCACAAAGGGAGCAAGTCAGAATGAAAACTCCATATCCACACACAACCAAACATGTTTCTCAACCTTTCACATAACATTTTTCTAATCTTTCCTTTCTAAATTATCAGATTTCACTATTTTGCTCATAAACCCTAATATATATATGTATTATCTTTCGAGGCCACCAAGTTCTTTTTGTGATCTTTGAAGTTGATTTTGAAATGATGTTGTTATGGCAATCTAACACATAACAAACAATAGTTGATGGGTGATTCGAAAATGATTGGATAATACACTTAACAAACAACAAACTTTATTAGAATAAACTTTAATAGAATACATCAACGGTCAGTCAAAACATCATAATTTTGATCATTAATGTGAACATATAATAAAAATTGCTAAGACATTAGTGTTTTTGTTATTCAAGTTTAGACTTGTTTCTATGACATTAGAACTTGTTACATAAAGTGTGAATCCTAGAGTCGGAATTACAAGAATATTGTTTATTCGGTGTTTTTTACTTTGAATTGGATCATGAAACTCAATTTTAGTGAATTCTTTATCATATATTATTGCACATCATATGTTTAATAAAGTACAAAAAAGAGTTTTATTTTTATTTTTTTAGACTTTTATGCCGTCAACCCATATTTAACGGAAAGGGTAAACTTGAGACTTTTAAACTAAAAAAGGGACCAATTTGAGATTTTAAAAAATTTGGATACCAATTTGAGATTTCGAGTCCAAAATAGGGACTAAAGACATAATTAAACCTTTAATAAAGTACAAAAAAAGAGTTTTATTTTTATTTTTTTGAGATTTGTTATCTAATTTAGTTATATAAATTACAAAGAGTTGTAAAGTGTTTACAAATCCCTATTGAACTTTTAATTTTATTACTGATATAATTTGGTACATTGATCAATCTCGTAACAAAAACAAACACAAAAATGATGTATTTTGATAAAAATAATTAGAGTTGAAAAAATATTTTTTCATCATCAAGTTGATAGTGATTTACTTGAAACTGCAAAATCAAATGGTCACATAATTCCCATTGATGAGATAAACTCAATTGAATAATATAAATATTTTAAATATTCAATAAAACAAAATATTTTAATTAAAAATATTTAAATTTACGAAAAAAATTAAAAATCAATTCAATTTAATTTTTATTTTTATTATGATGACAAGAACTCAATTAAAAAATATAAAAATAAAATTATTTAATAAAAACTCAACTGAAAACTTTTAAGCAAGAAACTTAAAATTTAATTAAATATTTTTTTATTCTTCATATGAAAATATGTAAGCTATGATAATAAAGAGAGAATAATGTTCCTTAAAGATAAAATAACCACCAGAAACTTAATAAAAAAAATACAAATTTTGAATACTTAATATACGAAATAAAATTTCTCTAAACTTTATCAAATATCATTTCTCTTTAATATATTACAAGTTTATAATATCAATTTAATTAAAGATATCAAATATGAAGTTAAAATCTAATCAACCTTAAAGTTAGTAATTACACACAAAACAGTTAATGTAACATTCAAAACATAAATATATATACTTTTCATTTATTTTGGAAAAAAAAAAAGTCGCAATCCTAAGATGAGGATGCACTTGAACTATGAGGTAAATTCAGTGTGAAGCAAATTCTTTATCCTCTTATTATTTTGGAATATCTTGACATTAGTAGTGCGAATAAGGGAACTTGATTCTCTATTTTTGGGTGTAAAGAATATCAAATCATTGCTACTCTACGAATTACATCAACTTTTCCATCATTAGCTTTGCTTCTATATCCATGTATAAACCTAACATGAATAATAATTAATAGTAGAAAAAGTAAAAATAAAAATAAAAATCAAGTCATGCCATTGAATAGCTAAAAGTATTTTCCCTTATTTATGATATAAAAGTTATTGAGAAAAAAAATAGTTAAATCATACAAAAAGAAAAACACCTACCACTATGATTTCAAATGAATATTATTAGAATATATGACAAGTAGGTCCTACTTTATTTTTTGTACCTATTTTCAGCAATTATATCAAAACAAATTCACGGTTAGTATTAGTTTGGATCAATAATAAAGTGTGAAGCAACAAAAAGTGGTTTAGTTTTATTTTTTATTTTTCATTTTTTATTTTCTAGGACCAACAAAAAGTAGTAATGTAGCATAGTTAAAAAAACAAACCATTTAGGTGGAAAAAAAAAAATACATGTTAGGACATGATTGATAAGCAAATCACCGACGAATCAATTGATTCAATGTATCATGATTGAGAAATTGAAATTGATGTGACGGATAACATCAAATTACATGAAGAAAAATTCCCCCTACTCAAGCATGGTTAAAAGTTTTACTTCAATATGTTCCATACCAATGGTTTTAGTATAGTGGTATCAAATAAGAATGTAATATGAAGGAATATTACAATTTGACGAAGGAAGTAAACCGAAAAAGAGTAAAAAAAATTGTTCTAAATCATTTTTTCAAGTCAATTCTGATTCTGAAATCTAATTGTAATTTTACAATAGTAGTGCTACAAAGTATGTGGGAGAAAAGCGTGGATTCATACTTGTGTTTTTTAGTAAGAATTTTAATATATTTTATCTTGTTCATGTATTTGTAAATGGATGGGAACAATCGATATCCAAGAAGAACGTTAGGAATTTTATTTAGGTAAGCGTGTCCTGTTAAGAATAACGGTGGTATAGAAAAGGTAGAAAAAGAAGTAATTGTGGTTGGGAATATTTTTGTTGGAAGGGGAATGTACTAATGTAGTTGAAGAGACTCACACTTAAAGAAGAGATTATTAGGAATTCAAGTGTAAGTTTAAGTCTCACATTGGCTAGAAATAAGAAAGTAGATCACTATATAAGAATAAAGACTCATAAACTCATTATCTTAATGTTTTGGGTTGAGAGTGTGGTCAATGCCTTATATGGTTAAGCTCAGATCTCATTGGTATTGTTCTCCTCAGTGAAACCCCCTCTATAAAACCTAATAACCTAACATTTGTTAGGTCATTATGTCATCCATTATCGAACACCATCTATTAATGTCCAGTCTTGTGCAAAATTGTGTTATAATTTCTCATCTTATAAACCAGTCTTATAAAATTGTGTTAAACTTAAAATCTATTTTTTAAAATTTGTTATGAATAAGAAAAAAAAAACATAAGCACTAACAAGTGATTCAGTGAAATTGAACTTTCAGCAACTACTGGTTTGTTGCACAATTAAATAGCATCTTGACTTTGTCACAGTGAACAATATTAAAGCATTGTTTAAACCAAAGGATGATTGGGAATAATTAGGATTAGACAACACAAGACTCTCTTGCACGAATACTAAATAAGACCAAGAAAGAAAGTAAGAAGATAGAAACTAAAGAAAGACGAAAAATAAGGTTAAAAGTTAATGGATGTCCCTTTCCATGACATATGCTACTTCACCAATTAGTTTTGATGTTTAGCCTCATTCCAATTAATCATATCAAATATAAAATGGTTTAGAGATAATCACATTATTAGGGTTATGATATAATAGTTTGCTTACTAAGTTTCTTATGAAATAATATACGTTGAAAAAGTTGTAAATTTTAGTATATTATTTTAGTATTTCTTTTAGAAGTTTTAGATCACACTTGATCTTTAGCATATTTTTCAAACCAAACATATGTTAAAGATAAAATTTGCATGACTAAAAACATTCCTACATGATTGGACAGTGGATGATTGATAAATCTTTCCAATAAACTTTAATATCATTAATCAGTGTAAGATTTCTATTGCAATTGATAAATCTTTCTATTAAACTTTAATATCATTAATTAGTGTAAGGTTTCTATTACAAGTAATGTCAAAAATACTTTAATATAAAATCTGTAGATCTAAAATTATATAGAGTATTCAATAATAAATTTGGTTTTTTTATCGATAAATGTTAATCGTTTAATATCGTCGTGAGGTTTTTTTAGTGGGGAGTTAAATCCACAATTTTTTCAACTTTTTTTTTTTAAATCTTTCAAACTAACATAAAATCTTTTCAATATTAATAGATAAGTTGAACCACGACCTTTTTAATCATTCTTTTTAATTTTTTTTATTAAGCCAATCTTATAACTTTATTGACAATAATAAATAAATCATATTTTAAATAATAATAAAATAAATTTTAATATTAATTTTGAGAAAAATTCAACCTTATAAAACCACTTTTAAAATTGTAATTTTGAAAGGATTATAATGACAAGGAAAACCCCTAAATTAAAAAAAAAAAAATTACAATAGAAGGTTGACAAGGGAGACAAGAGATAGGGTTGGTGGGCCAAGAAATAATATGGCATGATTGGGCATTTGATTATTATTTTGATGAGGAATTAAAAAAAATATATATATAATTGGCATTTGATTATAAAAAAAAAAGTAAGATTATGATGATAATGATGATGATGAAGATGATGAAGATAAGGTTTGAGAAGTGTTCCAGGCTTTAAGGCCACTTGGGCAGTGAGAGTTTGGGTTTGTGGTGTTTGTTTGGCCTTTCCACAACCTTTTTCTTTTCTTCTTCACCAACCATTCATGTCAACAAACAAATACACAACCTTAGTTTTTTATTGCCATCTACGTAATCATTTTACTACACTTTCACTCTTTTATAATATAAATTTTGATGTACAAGAAAAGGGTTTAGAATTTTTAGAGTTGTTCATATAGGTGTTTGTTTTATTTCAAATTAAAAAGAATATTTAGAAGTAAACCTAAAAAATAACGAAAACTTTTACATTATAACCGAAGATTGTGTTAACATTGACACGTGATATTGAGAATGATTATTTTCTTCAAGCCGTAAGCTTGACCTTTTTGTGCCTAAATAAGTTAATAAGTGAGAAAAATCATAACTTTTTGTTAAAAGAATATTAATCATAGTTTTAAGTTTGTATATACTATAAATATTCTTTTTATTTTAATGACTTTTGGATATTAACAAACATACAGACAAAGTCCACAATTACAACTATAGTTGGAGATTAATTGGATTAATCTTAAATAATGTTCTGTTTTGGTATTGATTGACACATAGATGAGTTTTAAGGGAAGAGATGAAAAGAAGAAGGTCTAGTCAGCAGTGCAGCAGCTGGACAAGCTCTCTATGAAAGGTAACCTTTTCTTTCTCACATACTTCACTTTATGTCTGATTAGACTAATCAATCACATTACATAATCACATTTCACATGCACTTTATATATACCATGTTTCTTTCAAAATTAAATAACACCCATTTAACATGGTTAAGTTGTGCAAATTGTGAGTTCACTATTTATACCCTATATTTGGATAAAATGAGTATCATTAGCTACAACTTTTCTTAATAATTTTATTCAAAATCAAACATTTTTATTGTGATTCCATCCGGTTAATTTACATCGTGGAATAATTGTGATCTTGACTCTAATATATATATATATATATATATATATATATATATATATATATATATATTTTAATTAAGATGAACGTTAAATTTAAAATTTAAAATCACATATTTTACTCAAAAATATAATTATCCAAAAATCATAATTCGATTATACATTACTAAAAAAACTCATATTTTCTATTAATTTTGTTTTGAATTTCTTTTTTTTTTTCAGAAAGTGCTTACAAAAGTTGTTATGAAAAAGAATTACAAAAAATTGTTGTCAATTTCTTTTGTAAAATATTTTGTATAAAATAATTTTCATAATAAATTTTATAAAAAGTTCTTACGAATTTTATAATTTGTAGGAAATAATTATTCATAAAAAAAAAATATTCTTAGAAAAAATAACAGAAAAAAGTCTTGCAAATCTTTTTAACAAAATTTGTAAGAAAATAATCATGTAACATGATAATTTTTATTTTATTATAATATAGTCCTTTAAGTCTCTTATATTATATATAGTACCTTAGACAAGTGCTAATGCTATTAGTGCATATTTGATTTTATTTTGGTGACAAAACTTGAAGCGACTGGTGGTTTTGTATTGCTCTAAATTATATATAATCTTCCAACCTTTTGTTATTGATGTTTTTGACCAAGTTTTGTGTTACTTTGTTAATTAAACGGTGTATAATGAATAACCGAAAAGACAAATGGGATTATAGAAAAATGAAGACATAAATTCAATGTCCACAAAAATTTCAAATACCTGTGAGAAGCATATGCATTGCATATATGATGTTTTTAAATGTCAGTTTCTTTTTTCTCGAACATGTAAACCTTTATGGTAAGATGATGTTCACTGTATTAAAAAAATTCAAGTTTAAGTTTTATGTGAAATATTTAAATAATATATAAAAAATTATAAATTTATTATGTTAAAATTTTAGGTCAGAAATTATGTTAATTTATATAAATTGAATTCATAGTTAAAAGTGTTGTGAATTTCCACACAAAGACATTCACTTATTGGTGTATATAGTAAAATTAAAGATGTTTATGATATGCTGTGTTGCTATCAAACTTCTGCCTCATTATTGAAGGTCAGAAAATATCTTTCTAATCATTGTTATATTTCATTACCGGTGTGTGTGAAGGAGGAATTTTTTAAAATATTATGTATTATAATTAAAAAAATAAATAAAAATCTTGATATTTATTTCAATCATTATGAAAATAAATTTAAGATGATAAAATAAATTAATTAATTTTTAATTGATTAATACTACCAGCATATTACATTTTTTGATGAATTTAATAAATTTAAGGGTGACAAAACAATTTATTCTGAACCGTTATGATCTAACATGTTGTTGGTCCACTCAAAAAATAATGAGATGAATTGCTCAGAAATGATAAGTGAGTGGGTTGAAAATCTTGAATTGTTTTATTAAAAGCTTAGTAACTTTTTAATGTTTCTTTCATTTTTTCTTTGTATATATAAAGAGATGGATATTTATTAAGGTATATTTAACTATATAAATATTTTCTATTTTTTAATTAATTAATATCTTTAATTAAATAAATTTAATTATTATTATTTTTACATATTAAATAAGTGTATTTAATTTATAAATATTAATGATATAAGTTATAATATTATATATTTAAATTTTTTGAATAATATAATAAAAAAAATTCTTAAACTATTTTTTATTTTAATTTATAAGAAAAAGCAAATTGAAGAGATTTAAATCAAGCTACACAAAACGAAATTTATAAATCAAGCAATGAATATATTTCTATCACACTAGCAACTTCATACCTTTGGTACAAGAATCAAGATAAAACACCAATAAAAGTTAAATTTCCTGTTATTTTTGTTTTAAAATTTGTTGGTAAAAAATATTTATAAATTTTGTTATAAAAAAATTGTAAATAATTACTATCAATTTTTTTATAAAAATATTTTGTATAAATACTTTTCACAAAATAAATTATCGAAAATACTTATAAATTTATAATTTTGTAAAAAATAATTATTTACGGAGGAATTATCTATCAATTAAAATTTTTAGATAAAATGATAAAAATTATCTTTTCTTATAATTATTTGTTAATAAATTTGTAAGAAAAATCTCGTATAAACATAAAATTTATTGATGTGTCTCTTCTTATCACAATTCAATCAAATTTATCAGTTATAGTTAAACAAAGACAAATATGCAATTAGTTTATTGACCAAGAACAATAACCATAACAATTTTATATGAATAATAAAAAGTGCAATCACATGAGAGTGAAATCAATTATCTTTAATTCTAATAAATGAGAGAATGAGTTATGTATCGTCATTTGCGGAAAGAGTACTTTCATAAAGAATAATTGAAAGAAAGAATGTTGAAATATAGATATTGGTAAGAGAAAAAAAATTCCTTTTTATTATAAAGTCCATATTTCCTGTAAACTCAATAGTCACCAAAAATATAGATATTGCATACCTTACACTCAATGGTCACCAAGTTTCATTGATTCTCTCTATTTTGATATTAATAAAAAGAGTTTAACTCTCTTCCACCTTTGATCATTCAAGCAAGCCTTTATTCAAAACTTAAAACAGGTATAAGAAAAAAAAATAGCATAATACATGTATAATAATTATTTTTAAGCTACCAAATAGCCATTTATGATATAGGAGGCAATATATTTAATGCATTTGAGGAAAATAATGTTTTCTGGAAGATGAATATGAAACTGATTTTTTACTCCTTTTGATGATTTTGAAAATGATTATTTAAAATGAAAATTGCATTGAAATTCACTTTTCTTTTTTTACCTTCAATAGAGAAAGAATGAAAATTGATAAGAATGATCTAGATAAAAATTAGAATGGAGAGTATAAAGAATAAGGTTTACATAGATACATTTGATGATAAAAAATAAATAAAAGAAAAATCTAGTGTAAATAGCAGTTCGGGTATGCAAATAGAAGGGCCTCCGATGAATCTGGGTCTTGGCCCACTCAAAATTAATTGCTGCAGTACATAAATTTAGCGTGCACTATCATGAATTTTTTATTTGAAAATGTATAATTTAAAATATAAAAACGTTGTATTTCAAATTGTATATTTTGGATTACATAATAAAAAAAATTGCATAATACAAAATACAAGTATATTAGAGATTGTACCATCTAAAATATATTTTTTATATTTTAAAATAAAAATATATATATTCCAAATTATATATTCTGAAATATAAAATAAAAAAATTAATTTTAGATTACATATTTCAGAATGTAAAGTTATATTTTACGTTGCACAATTTGAAATACAAAAGTTTATGAGGGTGCAGGGAGAAATTTATAGCGGTGCAGAAAGAAACGGCCTGCAATATGATCTGCATTCCATACTTATCGGATCTTTAGTACAGTATTTGGGTATTTGGGTCATACTGTACTTAGTAAAATACATACACTAAAGGGTAGGAACCATTAAGAGAAATACATACACAAATTAAAAATCCCAATTAGAAATTCATAGAATAAATATAAGTTACTCATTTTCAAATAATAAAAGTTCAAGTAAACTTATAAAATAAAAAATAACAAAAAGTAAATAAAAAAAAAGAAGAGAAAATTTTATAGATAATTGTAGATAAAGTTTAACTCTAATCTTTCTTATTTCTTATATGTATAATGTTCTAAGAAGAATACGAACCTAGAAAAAAGAAAACGAGAGCTTTTTAATTTTTTTTTTCTTAATCCTGTGTTTTTTCATCCTTTCATGCGTGGGTAGGATAATTAATCATACTAAGGGACTATTGGTACTTATTTCTTCACTCATAATGACTTTTTTTTATTATCTAAAAAATAATAAGCGCAAAATATTAAATAAATATAAATTATTCTTTTTTAATATTTTTAAACTTATATATTTGAAGACAGAATACATTGAAATTCAAAATAAATAACTTAGTATTAAAAAATATGAGATTGTTAGTTTTGTTAATTGATTAAATTTTACAAATATAGACTAAAATATTGTCCGTATAATTCAAATCATTGGATGAAAAGTAGTTACATAAATCAATGTACGCTGAGAAATCTCTAGGATTTTCTAAATCCATAGAAAAATAAGATCGAACTTGCACCATATAATCAGAATTAAATAATATAAAATAAAATTACATATTTTTATTAGTAGTGTGTAGGAATAGCTAAAGATTTAAAATTACAATTACTTAATTAAGATGAGTCACAACGTATAAAAAGCTGAACATACTATTAAATGGTAGATTATGTATCGGTGCACTAAAGAAAATTTAAGCATTAAATAGTAATGTAGTCTTTTAACTTTTTGATACAAAATTATGGAGTTTGATTTTTCGATCGAACGTTAAAAATACATTATTTTACTATTTTAAAAGTAATTATATATATTTTAAAATTATTGATCACCAATATATTTTGATATATTTTGAATACACATCAGATGAACAATAAAGAAAAATTACTAAAGAATTCAAACTTTAAAATTATAATTTTTAACTCCTCCAATATTAAATTCTTTTTACTAATTAAACAGTACTTTAAATTGCTATTTAATTTAAAATAATTATGTGGCTTTCAAGAATTTTGCAACAAAATATGCATGAAAAGTCAAGCATCCCTATCCTTGAATCTTTAATTTTCATACCTATTTTCAATTATAAAGAGGAAGTACTTGCTATCATTCAAATTAATCCCCACTCAATTAATCACACTATTAATTAACCTTTTACCACAACACAATGCTTCTTTCATTTCATTCAATGAATATGACTCACTCTCCATTCTACTAAATTCAACTTCAATTCAATGCTCTTTTTAGCTTTAACTCATTAACTTTGACTCTCCTTGCTACTTCTATTTCAAAAAATTATGAAGTGTTTTCTTTTTAACTATATCATTTGCACGAAATATTTACCAATTTTACTAATGATTATTATTTTTCGAAAACCCTATTTTTTTAAGTGACGATTTTATAAATAGGACTTTTCTGGTTACTAATTTTTAGTTAAATTTTCATTTCAATTATGATTGTTATATTCATATATAACACCTCAACACCTTACTTTGTTTAAGGAGATTGAATCTCATACTATTTGAATCATCGAAAAAAAAATTATTAGACATGTAAAAGAAATATCTTATTTGAAGTCGTGTTTTTCACCCGTAACATTTTAACTTAACCATCTTACTATAAGATATTTATTTAAATCTAGTTCTACATGAATAAAAATATGTTAGGATTAAGTGATCCTTTATATTATGATTTTCATTAATTTTATATAATATATAATTAAGTATATTATTTTTAATAGATAAAACTTAAATATGTATTATAGATTAATACTTATAGCAATTTTTTCAATTTTTTATATTTAAAATGGAAGGCAATATGGTTTTGTCACACAATTAGAATGTTAATATGAGTTCTAATACGAGAGTCAATCTAATTTACTATAAGTTTGAGTTGGTTTGAATTAAAAAAAAGAAGTTTAAAACTTGTTAAACATATACTAAAAACAACTTAATTTAGTTAAATTTTGAGTTAAATGGATTCAAGTTAAATTTGTGACGAGTTGATCTAACATTAAAATTGAATTTCTAAAAATTTATCCTTGATTTTTGTTTTCCAACTTTTTTTATCATATAACAATACATTAGTTTGTATTCACTCATTGATAAAGGATATGTCGTTTTATCAGTGTTAAACCAATTTTTCGATTTTCATATGTGTTTCTCAAAATTTCATATTTTCAACACTATGAGCTCTTCATGTTTTCAATCTAAAACCAAAGGGAGGGAAGAAATTCAAATTTTCACGTTTCTGAAACTGAGTTTGTAGTCAAAAAAGGAGGGATAAAATATTTTTAATATAAAAACTTTAATTTTTAATATATTTTAGACCATATTTCTATGGATTATCTCACACTGTTTACAAGCAACATTTATATAAATGTTGCTTAGGATAATTTTTAAGCCACACCTAAAAAAGTGTTACCTTTACTATGTTTATACCACATTTTTATACCTGTGATATTGTTTAGTGTTGTCTAAAGTCGTTTTTTTTTGTAGTGCATGTACTACTAAAATAATTTATATTTTCTGTCAATTTTGTTTTGAAAAAAATTTCGTAGGAAATACATATAATTTTTGTTATAAAAAAATTGCAAGAAATTTCTACTAATTTTTTGCAAAATATTTTGTATAAAACACTTTTTGCAAAAAAAAATTGTATAAAATATTTACAAATTTTATATGTAAAAAAAAACTATCTACAAAGGAATTACATGTCAATTAAAATTCATATAAATAATGGAGAAAAAAAATTCTTTCTTGCAAATTTTTTTTATTAATTTGCAAGAAAACTTTCATATAATATAAAAATTTTAACAATGAACCGAGTTGGACACAATAGAATTTTTTTATTATTGACATATATCGTTTATAAGTGAAATAATATTTTTTTTTCAATTCGGTTTTTGAATCGATTTGTGTTAAATTGAAATTGAATTGAATCACCTAATTCTTGAAAAATAAAATCCAAATCGATAAAAAGTTCGTTATTTTAATCTAGAATTTTTGGAGCTGATTCTGTTAAATTTTTAGATCAATTCAATTTTGAACCCTCTTACTAACCTTAACTTCATGCAGCAATTATATATGCTTTAATAAACAAACTTACGAAGTTATAGTTAGGTTGAGTTATAAAATTTTGTATGTGTAACTTGTAAATTGAATTAAATTTAAATCTATTTAGAGTTGAACTTAATTTTACACCTTTAAATACAACCCATTATATGCAAGCAGGGTTACTTATTAGGGTTTCTTAAACTATAGAAACATTCCTTTTATTCTTCTCTGAAGTTTATAGTTAAAACTTTTATTTAAAAATTTATTCTTGATTTCCTAAGCTATAAAATATCAATCAAATTAGTCTTTAAAGTGTCCCAAAGTTAAGTATGTTGGTCCCTCTTTATGAGTTAATGGGCCAAATTGTAGGTTATGTTTGACCTTTTTATTTATTTAAAACTTACTTGAAAACTTGAAACAATATCTTTGAAAATGAAATAGTTGTTTCATAATTATCTCATATTTTAAAGGCTTTTAAGTTAAAATTTATTTTAAAAAAAAACATTTCTTTAACTTATTGCCTCACCCAATAGAAAAGAGAAGTACATATAAAAATAAATAAAAAAACATGCGAAAATAAGTTAGTCAACATTAATTTAGTTTATTGATAGAAAAGGTACTTTAAATATTAACATATCCAACTTTAAAAAATATAGTTCCATGAATACGATAAAATAATTGATAACAAAATTAAAGGTGATTTACAAATAAGTTATTATGAAAAAATAATTAAATAAATGTTAGTACTAATGTATAATACATATAAAGACTAAATTACATATTAATTTTCTCCAAAATTTTCAAACCCAATGGTCAAAATCGAATTATTATAAGTTGACTGTCGTACTATTAGAAGAAAGAAAAGACTTTGGTCCTTACTCTTTAATTATTCAATTATTATTGCACAACTTGCTTACTAGCTTATATATATATATATATATATATATATATATATATATATATATATATATATATGCTTCACCAACCACTTTTTTCCTTGTAATAATTTGTTTTTAACATATTTATTTTACCAAATTTTTGCTTCATGTTTCAAATGATTATTAATATTAATTTTGAATAAAACTTTCATTGCAGGTGAGATATATTAATAGTCCAATAAAACACCAAACATATACATTTAATAATAATGACAATTTCAATTTCATTCAACTGAATTTAATTTTAATTAATTTAACACTCATATTACTTTTCTGTTCATTTATTGAAAAAAAAAAAAAAACAATAATTATTTTGAACTAGTTAGGATCAATATTATATAACCTTCAACTTTTGATTATGTTCATTAACAATATAGGACCAACTTTTTCATACAGAGACATTGAAAAATACAAATATTTTTAATGAGTTAAAATAATTAGTCTATTTATAAATTAATTTGTAAAAACAAATTTAGTTATTTTTTATTTTTATTTTACATGTAAGTTAATTTTAATTTATATAAATAACTATTTTAAAATAACATGAAAAAAAATAATAAGAAAGGAATAATGAGGTCAGCTATTATTTTTCGGTGCTATAAATAGGATTACATTTAAGAAAAAGCTTAGTAGGAATCTGCTTTTCTACACAAACAAACAACAAACCAAAAAGCGATTAAATTTAAGTAAAACGCAGTTGTGGATTAAAATTAATATATATATTTAGTTTAAAAATAAAATACAATTCTTATAATTAATTTAGAGATAAAAAATATATTTAACTCTAAATTTATATTTTTCATGAATGTTTACTTGCAGATAAACAGTTTAAAATATTAAAAGTATGAATTAGTTTTTTTTCACTAATATGTTTAAAGTTTTATTAATCATTAAATTTTGACTGCACGGAGTCTACAATTTTTCATACTGGAGTAGGGAACATAATGAAAGTGTGCAGTGTAAAGTAGTAAAATGTAAAGGTGAGTTGTGGTCAAATAAGCAAAGCTTAAATGAGCATTAAATATGTTAAGTTTTAAGCTAATTTCTCCCTTTTGTGGCACAACGGTGTATGATTCTTTTGACTTAAACTTTTTTTCAATTTTGTGGGGCTATCTATGGAATGGTAAAAACCTTAATTTGACCTCTTTAAAATATTGTAACTTTAGTTTCTCATCAATTTCTATTTTTTTATTTTAGCTTTTAGATTTTTAAGAAATTATGTTGTAGTACTATGAAGAGGCAATTTGGTTAATTAAAATGTACAATAAAAAACATGAGCACAAATTTGGATTGGATTAAAATTGTGGATTTTCAAAAATTAATAGGTAAATATTCAAAATAAAATTTTAGATTATCAGTTAAAAACCAAAAAAATTATCGATAACTTAATTTAATATATTTGAGTAAATTATAACTGAACTAACTGGGTTTTTTTCCTATAAATACTTAAATTAACTTATTTTAGAAGTTTATAACTTATAAACTACTAGCTATGCTATCTTATTTGTGTGATTTTATCTTAATATATGTACATGATCGAAACTGTTTTAGTATGGAACCAAACGATCTCAAGAACATTTTTTGTGAATCTTTTCTTCGCTCATCTTCGAATCTATCGCATTATTGGGCCGGGATATACAAGGCCAAAAGGGACGAGATATACCTAGCCTTCTTGTCTTGCCAATGGTGTTTTGTTGGACTATTGTGTTTATTTGGGTTGTTGTGCTTAATTGGATCGCACAGAAGATTTCCTTCAACATTCACCACCAGGCCGAGATGAGGTCGGCCCCTGCCTGTGCCGGGATGATGTCAGCCACATATAGGGATGTCAAAAAAATCTGTACCCGCGGGTATCTACGGGTATCCACGGGTAAAACCCGCAACAGTAAGAAACAAATATTAAAAATGGATACCCGCTACTCGCGGGTACGAGTATTTTTGATACCCGCATGTTAACGGTGCAGGTACGGGTATTAAGTATCTGTACCCGTGGATACCCATACCCACTAAACTTTTGTCTTCATTCTTCCAACTTCAAGTATTGATATGTTGTCTTCTTCCAAGTACTTCCCTTGACATTCTTCTCTCTCCTTTCTTTGAAATCGGGCATCTACATCAAACCCTACATAGATAGTGACATTTATGGTATGTTTGTTTTCAAAATGATGGAATCAAAATAAGAATACTTGGCACGTGACAACAGTTCAGGTTTATTATTTTTTTTATTTTTTTTTTTATTTTTCAGGAATCAATTGGAGTAAATGGGCTTGTTGATCAAAGCATTAATTAAAGAATTTTTATTGTGTTGAACATCATTTTATATTTACTTTTATAATTATTTGGACTTGTATGAAATTGAGTTTATTTGAACTTTATTTAAAATTTATGACAGTGATGTATTTTATTTTATTTGAATCTAAGATTAAATATTTATTTTTTAAATAATTTGGTAAATATTTGCAGGTACCCATGGATATCCGCGGGTACCCATGATGGATATCCGCGAATATGAAAAAAAATAGGTAGGTACCCGCATAATGAATACCCGACGGATATGGATAGGGGTACGAGGTGAATATTTATCCAACGGGTAGGGTACGGGGGAGCTACTATCTGTACCCTACCCGCTCCGATGATATCCCTAATCGCATGTGTACCTTGGTTGGGCCGGGATGATGTCGGCCTACACCTATACTATACTTTTTTATTATGTATTTTTAATTTTATTGAAAAAATTAGTTACTGTATTACTTTTAATATTTGTTGGGTTTTTTTTATAACTTTTATATAGTTTAAATTAAAAAAATGTTCGCCATTAACCATGACTATATGTGAAAATAATAAACATTGTAAAAAAACTTAATGAAAATAGATTAAATTGATAAACAAATTTAGTTTTGAAAAATAAAATATGGTTAATACTTATTAAATGAACTTGTTAGAAAAAATGACTAATTCAAATTAAAAAAAAGCTTATACAATTTTTACAAAATCAATAAAATATTAAATGTTTTAATAATATATATATATATATATATATATATATATATATATATATATATATATATATAATACACTAAAATAAAACTTTTAAATAGTGAAATATTTTAGTGACCAATAATAATTAGTAGCTATAGTAATCAATTTATATACTAATTTACAAATATTAAAAATTATTGGTTACTAAAATAATCACTATTATGAATAAAAAATTATAATTGGTCATTAAATTAGTCTTTAAAATTAGCTATTATGGTTTTGATTACCAAAGGAATTTTGTCACTAAAAATTAGGTACTTGAGTTTTGGCTACCAAAATGACTTAGTTTCTAAATTGGTTTCTAATTAATTAGTGACCAATTATATTTATTTATAATTGTGACTATTTTAGAAATCAATAATTTTTAATTTTGTAAATTGGTATCTAAATTGATCACTATAGTGACTAACTATTTTTAATTTCTAAAATTATTTTCTAATTGAGAATTTTCTTGTAATGATAGTATACTTTTGTATAAAAAATGAAAATTTATTTATATAATAAAATTTATAAATTGATTTTCTTTTGTGTTGTTTCATATTTATCATTGAAAGAGACTTAAATTTTCTATAACAAATTTTAGCATTTTTTTTATATAGTTTTTCTTTTCTTTTTTATCATTTTGACTTCCTTTTCTATCACCTTTGTAAAGAAATAAATATATTTATAATTTTTGAAAATTTACAATGTTGTTTTAGATAAAGAACAAAAAATATTTTCTCAAATTAAATGATCTTTTTGTGTTTTGTTGTTTGGATTTCTAAATTGGTATGTAGACTTGCTAAGTTTTAGAGTGTATGATTCATTTTAAGGATAAATTCAAATGAGTAAAGTAAAATTAATTATGGTTAAAGTAGATTATGAAAAGGCTTATGATTCACTTAAGTGAGACTATCTTATTTATATGATGGATTGATTGAGGTTCCATAATAAATGGAGATAGATAGGTATTTTGAGTTAACTACAATCTTAATTTTAGTGAATGAGAGCCTAATCAAAGAAATTCATACCTACGAAAGAACTTAGACAAGGGGACTCAAAAGGCTTATCAGGGATGCTTAAAAGGGTCTTTTAGGAAAAGATTTTACAAGGGATGAAAGTAGGTGAGAATGGGGTCGAGGTGAGTTTGATACAATTCACTAATGACACGCTCTTTATTCGTAATGAAAACCAACAAAATATCTTAGTCATTAAGAGTAGGGATAGCAACGGGGCGGGGTAGGAATGAGTTTTGCTATCTCATACCCATCTCCGTAGAAAAAATCCATCCTCATCCCCATACTTAAACCCAACGGGTATCAAACTTTTGTCTCATCCTCATTGTTAAAACATATATGTCTAATATAACTCAACCAAAAAAGGGATTTAAACTGTTTATTGAGTCTTTCACTTATTTTAATTGAATCTTGAAAGTTTCTTTAACCCTAATGACCCAATTAACCAATTTTACAGCTTTGTGTTAATGGATTGTGTAAAGCAATCAAGAAAGGTGCAAAAGAAGAGAGAAACAAAGAACACAACAATTTATACTGGTTCGATTCAATATGATTCTACGTCCAGTCTTCTCCTAAGTAACCCACTTAGGAGGATTCCACTAAAACAATAGAGATACAAGAATTACAAGAACATCTATATAATTCAAGACCCTAAAGACTAAGGAGTTGATCTACAAATCAAGAACTACCCCTAGATGCAATGCATCCACACAATTGCACCTAGACCTTCACTTCACACAGTGAATCAACTGTAAATAGAAATACAATAGAAAAGAAACAAGGAACGAATACACCTAGTGGATGTGCAGATTTATCACTTGATCATAGATCCAATCTTGACCCACAAAGGTTGAATCCACCATCAATCTTCTTGATTGTCCAATTGAATGATCTCCCAAGCAAGCACAAGAACTATATGTATCTTGATCTCATAAAAAGAAGTCTCTTAGTTCGTTTCTCTGCAATTCAATTATTTTTCTCTTTGTTTTAAAACTGATTTCAAAACTGTTTTTATACCAGAGTTCTGCTGTAGTAATTAATGGATTAGGTATTTACTTAATAGATTATTGTGAGTGTATTTTCACTACATTAGTGCAGTGCCTTCATATAATCTATTAGTTAAGTATTTAATCCATTTACGAGTTTTGCTTTTGACACATTCAAAAGTTTGATAGCTGATTTAATCCAATTCAAGCTTGTTTTACATGTAATTCTTGATCTACAACATCTAATGCACAAGCTAAAAAAACAAGACTAATCCTAAACCAGTGATGCACATGATGCATAGCCTTGGACATCATCAAAACCATCTTCACTTGAGTTGAACAAGCTCCCCCTTTCAACACCCATCCATATCGGGTAACGGATATAATCTTGTACCCATACATGTACCCATTTTCTTACCCCTTTAATATCAATTTTAATTATTTTTTATAAAATAATAAAAAATTAAGGTAACATAAACATAATATTATCAAAAATTCAATATTAGGAGGATGATTGTTTCTTCGATATCAAATACTTTGAAATAAATTATAATTGTTTACATTTTATATTAGAATACCAAATAAAATTTCATGAAAACCAAAACATTTATTAAATATGCAAACATTAATGGAACTTAGTTGATAAAATTTAAAAATATATAAAAGGAAAACAAATATTCAAATTAAAATATATTTTAAATGTTTGTTTACTTCAATTTTTTAAATTCTAATGAATATCTTTTTTATACACTAATAAAAGTTATAATACATCAATTGATGAAAATGACGGAAAGAACAAATAATAAACATAATAATAAAATTTTAACATAGATCTTATATCTTTTGAAGTTTAATATATGTTGGATAGTGATAAAAAAATATTGACGACAATTACAATAAATTTTTATACTATAGTAAATAAAAGTTATTAATACAATTATAGTGAAAAAATTACAGTATGATTGATAACGAGTTATAAAATAAAAATAATTAGATAAAATATATTGAAATAATATTCTACATGATGAAAATAAACAACAAATAAAAATATTAAAAATTAAACACATGTGTGTCTTATAAACATTTTGAGAGACTATTGAAAGAAATTGCACAAAAGAAAAACAAATGTGTAATTAAGGGTATGATAAGAAGAAAAATACCTTAGAGATCTAAGAAAACTTTTCAAATATCAACATATATACTCAATGGTTGAGAAATACCAAAAATTATTTTAGCGAAATAAAAAAGTTCTTCAAATGAAACAACAATTAATAATAATAAGTAAATAATTATTTTATATTACCTACTAAATGAAAGGTTTATCCGTGACATATTTTATCTGTGAATACTTGCTGGCAAAAGTATTTTTACCATCCTTCCCTTTTTCCTAGTTTCTTAAGCGCCAAATTGGAGAAAAAAAAAGTTTCCATTTCATTCTTCTTTCCTTCCCTTTCCATTATTAAATTTCTTTATTCACTTAAATTAGTTCTATAACGTAATTTTTTATAAAAAATCTCAAACAAACAAATATGTAATATATTAAAATCCATTCTATAATATAATAGAAAAATGACCACAACACATGCTAAGTTGTTTACTAGAAAAAAGAATTTATCAACTAACAAAATTTGTCAGCAATTATTAATCCTCGTTAGTAATTCAAAATTACACATGACTTATCGATGATAAAGAATCTATTAGTCAAATGATCATTAGTAAATTTTATTGTCGAATAAGAAAAATTGTCGATAATTACAAACGTTCAAAATTTTTCAGTAATTACCCATTGATAATTATTGATGGCCAAAACTTGTCAATAATTATCCATTGATAATCATCAATAGTCAAAGTCCATATGTAATTATTGACAGTAAAAAGCTATCAATAATTATTTGTCGGTTAATATCCATTAGTAATTACTGACAAATTTTGGCCTTGATAAAATTTGTTAGTAAATATCGTTATTTGATCCTCCTTATTTTCCCTTTTTCAATTTTTTTTCTTCTTTTTTCTCCTCTTCCTCCATTGTTGTTGTCATTACTGGATCTGCCATTATCGTCGCAACCTCTAGTACTATCATAACTGTTGCAACCTTAGCTCCTCGTCCTTTTCTTTCTCTTTTTCCTTCTCCTTCTCTTCTTCCTCCTTCTCCTCTTCTTCTTCTCTTCTTCTTTACTAATCCAACATCATTTAATTTATTAAAAATATTTCATCAAATTTGGTAAAAATGTTTAGACCCATTTTATCGACAAATTTACAGACAAATTTTAAAAAGATTCAATTACTAACAGATTTAGCAACAAATTTTTAAAAATTTATTTATCAGCAAATATTTACCAACAATTTTTCAAAAAAATCAATTACCAAGAATTTACCAATGAATTTTATTATGAAATGGGCAAAGTCCAAAATAGGAACTTTGACGCTCATTTTATTGACATAAATATCTGTCAGTAATAAACATTATAAATTACCTATGATGCACAAATACAATGTGTATCGGATATGATACGTATCTGACACGTCAATATATTTATTTTGAAAATAATAGGATACGATACGTGATATATGAATATTAAAAAATGTATATTAATTCTTAAAAACATGATAAATATATGATTGTTATTGTGTGAATCCAAATTAAAACTATATGTACTAAAGTTGTTAACATAAAAAAATAAAAATTATTGTCATTGTAAAAATACCATTATAAGGAAACTTTCAAATAATAACCAATTTTAGTAAAAAAAATATGTTAAAGACCACTTTTCTAATTAAAGACCAATTATTTTAATAGTCAAAATATTTGTAGCTAATGTTAGGGACAAATTTAGAAACCAATTCATAATAAAAACTATTTTAATTATCAATTTAGACACCAATTATAATTTTTTTGAACTATTTTAGTTGCAAATAATTTTTAGTTTTTAAATTGGTACTTAAATTGGTCACTATATAATGATTAATTATTTTTTATTACTAAAATTTGTCTTTATTCAAAGATTTCTTTGTATTGTACTATGACTTTATAAATTAGATATTTCATTACTTCTCATAAAGTATCAGATATGGATATGTGTTCGACACGAACACGTGACCTAAGAAATTATTGACAAATATTACTGACAAATATTTCATTAGTAGTAAATGCTCGAATTTACTTTAGAGATATTTTTATTAATAATTCAAAATTTAAAATCTATGGATATTTTATCGATAATTTAGCATTTTGTAGATGTGATCAATGAATTATAAACATTTTATTATAAAACTCCAAAATAATAAATATGTGATTCTCCTCTTAAAACGTATTTCTATTAAACATGAAATCAAACTCACTTAAAACCCTAATATATATATATTTAGTGTGGGGATAGTGCTTGTACACACTAGTCAGCCTACTGCCTCGGTTCTCACGGCACTCTTATTATCTAGTAAGTCATTTTGTTCACCAACCAAAAATGGAAGAAAAAAACCCTCACAACTTTTCCACATAAATTCAATGCACGCTTTTCCTCTATTTCTTTTTCTTCTAGAATCTTTGTTAACCTTTCAATTTTGGACTAAAATCAATGAGATTGATTACACCTTATAGATATCAACATCCTTCAATTTTTAATTTCATTTCTCGGATATGAAGCTTGGTTGGTGAGTTACGGACCCCATAAGATGAAATTATCTTTATTATTTCTCACACTCAAATACTCATGAGGTCAGTTTTTGAATGTCACGGTCCTATTAAGATGAATATCTTGTACATAAATTTATTTTCACTATTAAAACTTTTTATATTACATGATTTTTTTTTTAAATTTATTAAAAAAATTTACAAGAAAAGACTTTTTTCTACTATTTCTTCTAAGAATTTTAATTGACAGGTAATTCCTTCGTAGATAATTATTTTCTACAAAATTATAAAATTCACAAATATTTTCTACGAAATTTTTTACGAAAAGTGTTTTATACAAAACTTATAAGTATTTCTTAAAAAAAATTCAAAATAAAATTAACAAATATGAGATTTTTTTAGTATTGTTTTCAATAAATGCTACTTCGAACACATGGATTATAAAAACCAAATCACATCATCAACAACATCATTATATATTGAAAATATCACAAAACCATGTGTAGTTTTTTAAATTAGAATAAAATTCATAAAAAGTTCTTTCAAAGGGCTCTCTATATTGTGTGTTTTTCTTCTCTCATTGTAATTATGAGTTTTATTAAATTCTTCTATTTTTACACATCATCCTTCTCACCTCTCACTTTCCTGATTCATGCGCATTAAAACCTATTAAAAGATTATCCTTTAGAAACTATTTTTCTAAGAAAATCTGGTTTGAAAAAAAACTCTAAACATAGATTTTTGAAAGCACATGTGTCCTTCTCGAGTATTTCAGACTCTCTGTGCCCTAAAGTGATCATAAAACTGGTCAACTTAGAAGTTGGAAAGATATTAACTTTACATTAATATAAGACAGCCTTCACAGCCAAATTTCAAAGCATTGACAAAAGCTACATCACCATTAAACAATGTCCAACATTGTTGATAACTCCTAATTAACAAAAGAAAATGTAATAAAAACTTCAATATAGTACACTTCTCATAGTTTTATTTCCATGCTACAACTTTATTAATTAATAAGGTTTGAGAAGTCATCAACCAATTCTTTAAATAAAAAAAAAGTTTAATTATCAACAAAAACAAATATATTAAATAAGGATATTTGGATTTTATCACTAAATTGTAAAAAAAAAAGGTTTAGTGACATGTTTTATCATTAAATTGTCATATTTTTTGTTGCTCATTTTATGATTAAGTTTCAATTTTTAGTATATTTTTATCGTAACATCCTTCAATTTTTATACATTTTATTAGTAATAAAACGAAGTTATTTCATAAAAATGGTCATGATTAATAGACTTGTTTTATAGCAACATGTTACACATTCAACACATCAATAAAATGAGGGAAAACTATAAAAAAATGTCGGGTGGGGGAGAACTTTAATGATAACATTTAGAAAAAAAAAAAAGGTGATGAAAATGTGTTATTAAAAGTATATAAAAAAGAAAAGAAACAATTTTTTGTAATAAGAAAAAAGTTGAAAAATGAAGAAAGAGTGTGAGATTATGTGAGATGCATGCATAGACAGTGAAGTCGGAAAAGTTGGAAGGAAAATAAAAAATGTTAGAGCCCATAGTATATACAACTTAAAATTGATTCCAGTCTAAGAAAGACAAGAAGAACAAACCTTATTCTCCTATTCTGGCAATACTAAATTTCAGGAATTTTCTATACAAATAAACACATACCTTTCTTTTCTGCCACACACACTATATAAAAATAGTGGAATGGATTGTCTTGGAATCATGTTTATCCCCTCCAAGTTTTTTTATATTAATAATTCTCATTCTCTCTCTCTCTCTCTCTCTCCTATAATTCTGACTTGGGTTTGTAATTAAAGAGTGGAAGTTGCCCCAATCAATCAAAAGATCAAAAAGCTCAAAGCAGACACCAAAACCAAAAAGAAGACAACATGGGCAGAGCTCCTTGCTGCGACAAAGCAAACGTGAAGAAAGGTCCATGGTCACCAGAAGAAGATGCTAAGCTCAAATCCTACATAGAAAAACATGGCACTGGTGGTAACTGGATTGCTTTGCCTCAAAAAATAGGTATATATTTTACCACTTTTTTCTAACCCTATTTCTAAATTTTTCTTTCCTTCATCATCATTTCATTCACTATCCATCTCTATACTTCAAATTTTTAAACCACACTGTCTAAATTATTATTATAAGATTATATATATTCCAATTTGGTTTCGGTAATTCTCATTAATTTAACAGACATCATGATCAGTATCAAGATTAGGTTTTTTTTGTGTGTGTGTGTGTGTGTCTGACAGTACTTACTATCTTTAATTTTGTGATGAATTAGGCCTTAAGCGATGCGGCAAGAGTTGCCGCCTTAGGTGGCTGAACTACCTTCGCCCTAATCTCAGGCACGGTGGTTTCTCCGAGGAAGAAGACAACATTATTTGCAGCCTTTACATCAGTATCGGGAGCAGGTATGTGTGTGTGTGTGTGTGTTCATTTCACTCCCAGGTTTTGCTTGCTACAATATATGCATGCTAATAATTAATTATAATGCGTGTTTGGTTTTTGGAGATATAACTTTTACTGAGTAGATAATGGTTGTTTGTTTCGTGAAACCCTTTGGTTTGTTGATCGCAGGTGGTCGGTGATTGCAGCACAATTGCCGGGAAGAACTGATAATGACATAAAGAACTACTGGAACACGAGGCTGAAAAAGAAGCTTCTAGGGAAGCATCGAAGAGAGCCACGTAATAGAGGCAATTACAACAGTGTTAAGCAAGAAATTAGTGATGCTAATAGGAGGAGTAGCGATGGTGATTCTTCTTCCTTATCCATGGTTCAGGAAAATAGTAACACTAGTCAACAACATCAACAACATCAACAACAACATCAACAACTATGTTGGCCACAGAACATTAACATGCCAGTGCTGCCACTACCGATAGTACCCTTGCCATACACAACAAACCAAGGTCCAGGTTTCAACGACCAAGATTCCATCAAGAAACTCCTCATCAAACTCGGAGGAAGATTTTCCGGTGATTATTACCAGCCTACCCTTGATGGGTTGAATAATCTGCAATTTCCATCAGAAGGGCAACAGGTTTATCAAGAACAAGTTCATGTTGGTTCTTCTTCTTCTTCGGCCTGCATTGTTGCCAACAACAACGAGGTACAATTTGCACACACTGGTCAATACTCTGGTGTTGACGACAACATGGTGCAAGGACAAGGTGGTAATTTCACCCCATCATTTGAGGAAATGGTGCCTTCTTCTCATTATTCAGATGGGTTAGAGTTCTTGTACAATGAGGGCATGATCCACCACAAGATAACAGATTCTACTATCACTACTACTTGTGACCAAAACACCACCGCCACCACCACCGCCGCCACAAATTGGGGTGAAACCACCATTTATCACCATGATTCACTTGCTTCCCATTTTGAAGGTGAAGAATGTGGTTTGCAAGAGTTTAACTACCCAGGGGCACAATAACATGATCTTATTTGTATATTGTTATTTTACTTTCATTACTATTATTAGCCATTTGTGACAAGGGGAGGGGGTAATTGACAAATAAAATAAGTTACATATATAGATATAGTATGTATAACTATCTATGTACTGTAGCTATATGTTAATTTGTGCTTAGTTAAGCTTTAGTGTTGAATGTTGATGATATCTGCTATAGGTAGTAGCAGTGTAGTTTCTCTGACTATTGTTTTTGTGTATTGATTTGGGTATGATTTAAATATGTTTCGTGTTCTAACTGATTTGTGGTATGATTTATGATTTATTGTGTGCATAGAGAAGACCAGTCAAAGTCTATGCAATCTCAGAAAAAGGCACTGAGTAGGGTACCCTTTAGTCTGCGCCCAACACTGAACAATGTGGTTTGTGTTTACGTGTACATTTCTCTTTCATCAAAACAAATAAAGAGATACAATCAATTCTTATGCTACCTTTTCACAAACTTAAGATAAAACATTACATGCATAAACTTCTTTATAATATAATATATATATATATAACTTTAAAGAAAACTTGTCTACAAATTTTAAAAGTTCTATATTAACTATAACTTTAAAGTGTGCAAGAATATCAAATTGATCAGAAATAAAATTAATTTATAATATAAAATAAAATTAAAATTTGAAGTTTACTTTTTTAACAAGAAGTTGAATACATGCATATATCAATATATAAAAAAACATTTACAAATTAGTTTAGATATATTACAAAATAAATATGACATTACTTCCTCTTTTAGTTTTTTTTTTTTTTTTTTATAAGCGCTTAAGAAAACTAATCGATATTGGTGTTACTTTTTCATTATAATTATTAGATGTTATTTTGATATTTTGTATAATGTTTTGCTTTATTAAACGTGATATATTATGAATGCAAAACTGAATCTAATTCGAAAACAGAACTTGTACTATTCATTTATTATAGTGTTGTATCTAGGAAAATTTCTTGTGTCTTCTACTATTTAGCTTTGTTTTTAATCACAGTTTTCACCTCACTTTACATTTATCTCTCTCGTTTCTTGTTGTTTTTTTTTTCCTGCTATTGTAAAAGAATATTGCATAAAAGTGGTGTATAATATTATAGTTTTTCTTAAAAAAGAAGTGGCACCTGGCATGAGCAGTGATAGATGCCTAAAATATAGATAAAATATGTGTATTAATATGGTGAGAGAGTTGTCTTGTTGATGGAAGTGAACATTAATAGCATAAAATGAGATGTTTCAATAGGGTGCATTTTGTTTATATATAAGAAAGATACTTTAGCTAGGACCTCTTATGTATAGTTTCTTAATTACATATTAAAAAATATAGATTCTTTACGTGACTCAGTTAACAAGCTTTTGGAATATGTGGCTGTTCAATTCTTCCGTTGTTGTTGTCAAATTAAACTACATCCAACCACCAAAGAAAATTAACTACCTCCATACAAAACCTTTTAACTTTGAGTTTTAACACTTTCAATGAGATTTTATTTGTAAGATAAAGCTAAATTTATGTAAAGAATTCACATCAGTTTTAATGTTACGATAAATATTAAGACAATGAATTTATCGGTCTTTTAATTTGTTTGGTCTTTTGGGTTGGTAGAGCCATAATGTTAAGTTATTCCGTTTTTTTTACAAGTTCCATTTTTTGTATAAGGGCTAAAACACCTTCTCAAGTGTTTTTTTTTAATTCAATTTCATTTTTTATTGATAAAAATAATAAATTTATTGGTCTTTCTTTATATTATATTATTCAATTATCTTCTTTCTACTTAAAATAAAAATTAAACTTGCACTTAGATTCTTAACTAATTGTTTAGTTGTTATATGCATTTGTGTCTATAATTTATAAAATTTTATTAACTAAATATATTCATGTTGGACAAATTTCTTATCTAAAATTTTTAAAAATAGAAAAAATAAAATTAAGATTTATAAGAGTTAAAATTTGTTTATATATAATTTGTAAATTCTCTTGTATAATTTATCTAAATTTTTGTTTTTAATTTGTGTATAAGTTAATTTGAATTTTATAAAAAAAAAATCTAAAATGTTTGAAACAAATCCCTCCAAAGTACTCTTAATATAGACTAAAATTGACTTATATAAGATTCAAAATCTGTGTAGTCTCAGAAAAAGAAAAAAGAAAGTTCAGTAATGTTGCTGACCAAATGATTCCTTTCCATTTTAGACAACAATTTAATATAGATGAGTTTTTATTTATTTTTTTTTTATCTAAAGAAAAATGATTGTATATAATCACTTGTCAGGATCACAGTAATACTTAGAATAGATTTAAGTTCCTCTTTCAACAGTATGCATCATACATCATAGTATATATAAAATGAAAGTGAAACATTAACATTGGAAAGCCATAGTTTAAATTTGATTTAAGATTTGTGTTACTTTTTACCCCTTTCACTCTTTCTAGGTGGGAATAAGGATCATAGGTCCTATATATTAATTTGTTGAAACCTTTAGATATGGGTTTTGTCAAAGCATCGAAAAGTCATGCTCCATAGTTCTTTTCTAAGAAACCATTTAATAATCTCATCCTGTGTACAATCATCACTTCAAGTACATTGTCTAGGTTTATTATATAAATATAAAGTTCATTTTCATCTTAATAACTGAAATTTATTAAATTCAATATTAAAAATTCGATTTATAAGGTAAAGTTTATTTTTATTTATATATCATAAATATGTTATTTTTGCTCGATATGAGATTTTTAATTTGAGATATATACATTTCAAGCGTGAGAGTAGTATGATAAACCTAACAAATAGCGAATCTCGTTGAAATAAACTTTCAATGACTTTAATATCATCTTAAAAAGTAAATTTTAAATCTGACTCAACTTTACAAAACCGACTTATAAAATAAAGTTTTCATGTATTTATAAATCTACCTTATCTCTAGTTGACGTGAAATCTTCAAACAATTCACTTTCTCCTCTATCTCATATTATAATATATATATTCAATCTATCCTAAATATAATGGATGATTACTATTTATTTTAGCCTTAGTTTTCTGTACGTTTTGAACTTTAATTTTGATTATATATGCATCTAATTTAACATATTTATTTTGAAGAAAAAGTGGATATAAAAGAGGAGAGCAAGAGTCGTCTTTTTTTATTTTTAAATTAAACAAGATTAGGTATAGAAACTTAAATTTAAAAGTAATATATAGTATCCTTTATATTTACGTATATGTACGTATATGTACTTATCGTAAGTATTGAAGAAAATAAGAGACGTTATAACTCTTCTACGAAGTTAAGTTATTGCGACCTTTAATATTGAGCGATTTCAAGAGAAACATCCAAAATATAAAAAGCAGTGTTAAGATCTGACATTAATTAAAGTCTAAGGTAGCAATGGGATCATATTTACTTTCATTAAATAGTATACCATTTCTCAACAACTATAAAGACTAAATAATATAGGTTGTTAAATTAAAAAAGAAATTTTCCTCAATCTTTAAGCAACACATAAAAGAAACAAATTTCATACAAAATTCTTAACCTAATCCATCTAAGGTTGTTGGAAAGATTTAAAACCTACAGCGAAATGACTATGATGTTTCTAATCATAAGATCGTTTTATTCCTACTAGAATTAGAACAACTCATGACATCTACTTGGAATAATTCGATAATAATTTTTTTTCTCTTTAGCTAGTAGAAAAATAATTGGCAACCCTTGTATAAAAGAAATTTCCATTATTACATATTTAATTTACTCTTATTTATTAAATCAGAGATATAAAAAGCATATAAAAAATTGGCCTTAAACAAGTCCTTCATACTCCTTTTTTCTCTTGTCTTCACCAAAAAAATAAAGTTATATATGTATAACTAAATTCAAATTTACATATCTAATGCAATTATATAGAACGTTACTAGTAAATATCAAAAGATTTAAATTTAGTGCTGGTTGTGTCTTTTCGAATATTAAGTTTGAATCGTACGTTTTATATACATTTGAATTCATATTCTATATATATATATATATATATATATATATATAGTATCTCTATATTTGACATATTATTTATTTAACATGATTTACGATTTTGTTGTTGTTGTCGTCGTCTATCAATTAAATTTGATATTTTATCTTAGTTATTCATATGTATATATTATCAAAGTTAAACTTTAGATATGACTGAAAATATATAACTAGTATAGTAATTTTTTCTTCATTACATAAATGTGGTATATATTGAATTATTATTTGCAAAAATTCTAAGCCAGTTTAAAATTAAAGTAATATATAATAATTATATATTCAAGTTATGTATCAACAATAGAAATAAAATCAAAGAAGGTAATCTTAGTTTTACAAAAATAAGTTAGAAATTTGAAATCATTTTCCAATATTATATTAGAGAATTTTAAACGAACATTTGGTTTCCATCAATATCACACATAAACGAAAGCCAGCTTTCAATTCCTTAAAATATTGTTGTTACCCTTAACTTTAACACTGGTCAAAACGAACAGCCATAAACCATTATGAAAAATGTTAATTGAACAATAAGATATATAGTATAATATTCCAATAATATTGCTTTGAAATTGAAATAGGGTTTACAATTTTGGTCAAATGTAGTTGGCATGAATCATAACGACAAGTTTGATTAAATCTCAGTTGCACCCAATGTATGTCATGCTATGTTAATTGCTTAAATTAATTTGAAATTAATTAATATGGACCAAAGTCCTCTTACGGTCTTCAATGCTAGAATTTTTATTTAGAATGGAATCCAATGTGTTAGGGCTTGGATCTATGCTCATCATTTATTAATATTACTTATCTCTCACCAAATTATTTTTGTCATGATCCAAGAAATCCTCACAAATTGGTTTCTATTTTTTTAAAATATATAATATAACATAATAAATGACCATATATATATATATTTATGGTAGTTTTACATTTTTTCTAATTTTCAAAGGAGATTATACGTTATGTATCGCTATGAACTTTGACATCTCAGTTATGTTGACACTCCAAAATCATGTTGTGGGTGACAACAATTGTCCTGTGACGAAGGCCGGATGGGCCGAGTCACAATCGAATAATGGTGTTTGGATTCATACGCTCTTAAGTAGAAAGAGTTGTGTCCTGACTAATAACTTATATAATCCAATTAACTTTGATTTGTAAAAAGTTATTTCTTTTTTTATATTTTATTCCCTTGCAAATGTTTATAAAAAAAAAATCCAAATAAACCTTAACATGAAGAACACTAATGTGAACAACAAAGAAAAAAAAAAGATCATTATTTAGGTTTTGATAATCACATCCAAGTTTCCAAACCTACAAAAAAATGTGTAATATAGACCTCTCTTTTTTGACTTGCTTGTTAGATAAACTTAATTAGTCATTGTTATTATAAGATAATATGTTGACTGTGTATGTGTAATTGATCATAGCTGTAATATTTTAGATGAATTTTGGTTGACTATGATGATATTCTGGTAAGCCATGGTCATTATTTGTTAGGGTTTTGTTGACACTTGACATAATTTGACACTCACTATTAATATAATATTATTTTTCTTTTCTGTAGTTTCAAACTTTGGCCGTTATAGCTGATTACACCACTATCTAATTGCCTCAAATATGTATATAATATATTATAATATATTTGGGGTCCATATAATAGACTTAGGCACCTTAATTATATAGTATTAGTTAACAAATAAAACTATGTTGGCCTCATAGTTATAGTTAACTTGGAACATAATTTTATGGTTTTGTTTTTATCACTTGCCAAGATATAAACCTCTAAAGAAAAGGAAGGGATTTGCTTTAGGGAAATGTTGATAATCCTTTTCAATAAATTAATATATAATAAATATTTGAATTTGGAAGTTTCATCTTGTAGTATAATATCTTTTTTATCTTAAATATTGCAATTTAAGTATAGTGAGAGTTTTACCTATGTTTAATGTCTATAGGTAAAACCATTTTAACTTTTACCTGTAAAAGTTAACGAAGATACATGTATTTTTGTTGTAGTAAAGTGGTTAATAAGAAAAACTCAAAATATTGTTGATGGAGAAAAAAATGAACTTTATTTATCAGATTTTAAGTTGAAATGTTATCGGTGAGAAAATAATATTCAGAGGAAAAGATTTCACTCAAAACAATTTAATTATCAATATAATAATAAAAAATATTGACTTATATATAGTTGAATTTTTCGAGAAAGGATCACTACCAAAATATAATACAACGAGACATGAGTTTAATTCACATATAAGAAATTGACATCACTCATAATTAAAAATCTTAAGATAACAAATTTATGGGTCTTCATCTTTATATGATGCTCAATTTTTTCATTTTTACTTGATGTGAGACTTAGACTCACACTTAAATTTTTAATATATAATTTAAACATAAAATTAATATTTATTTATGATTAGGAAGTTTGTTTAAGCTTAACCAATTACAAAATTGATCAGTAAGATTGATCTTACTGGGTGTAAATTTGTTTTTGTTATTAACAAGCATGCATATGTAATGTGAATGGTTAATTATGTTAATTAATTAAAGTGATAAAGCATGCTACATAGCAGAAACTGAAAGAAGCCAGAAGGAGGAAAACAAAAATTTGTTAGGTTAATCCATAATTATATATTGTATTAAGGAAAAAGTAGGGTAAAGTATTAAAGTTAATGCATGTGTGAATATGTTGAGTCTGTAAAGGGAAAGGGAATATCCCGAAAGCAGAAGAAACGAGAGAGAAAAATCCTACGACATAAAACCAAAGACTTCAAAACTTAACTTAAAGAAAATGATAATTAACATTCAAAATAATATATTAATTTGGTCAGTGATTCAAGCCATGACAACAGCCAAACGACACCTTCTCTCATGCTTTTTTTTTTTTTTAATTTATTTATATATTTATTTTTGGATAAGAGGTTTAAGCACATGGGTGTAGAAAATCGCCTTATTACACATCGGGTATTTATTTGATTTTTTTTATTTTTAAAATTTTAAAAGTAAAATTATTTAAATTATCAACTCAAATAAAAGTTTGATCTTAAAAGTGTAATTCTAATAAAATTATACCATAAAACATTATTGCAAATAAAGCAAGTTGGTCATTTTCATATTATGAGAATGAAAGAAGAAAGTGCGAAGGCAAAGGAAGAAAAATCCCAAACTAAGGGAGAGTTTGTTTGTATAATTTTTTATTCTCTTTGCACCTCTTTTTTTTTTTTTTCTTCATGCTTCTTATTTTTTATATTTTAAAATCTATTTTTTTGAAATATATAAATACATTGAAAAAGGTTATATACTGATAGTTAAAATAGTTTTACACCGTAATTCAATAAGAAATCGCTGTATACAATAAATTTGCTTATTTTTAAGGTCATTTGTGGTGAAGTGCAAAACTAATCAACATAAATATTTAAGTAACTTCACAAAACCAAAACAAGCATGTGAGGAAAAGAAAAAAGATGAAAACAAAGTGATGTAAGTTTAATTACGGGCTCGAAGATGGGCCTTGCAACAAGTAAGTTGGGCCAGGCCCAAACCTCTCCGAACGCAAAACCCTAGAGAAACACGAAAGGTTAATGAATAATTGCACTAGAAACTGGATTGGGTTGTTGCAGCTGAAGCAGAGAAGCATGGCGATTTTGCCTTCGCTTGCAGTTCCATCAACTCCCATGTTTCGGGTATGCTTTTATTACATTCCTTGATTTCAACTAAAACATCGTCTCACGGGTAAATTACATTAAATGATGTCTTAAATATGAATCAATATTCAGTTTCCTTTTTATTCTTAATTCGATCGAAATGATCCACACGTTTGTACTGAAGTCACCTTTAGTTTGTTGCATTGTGATGTTCTTTGTGTATGAGGAAATTTGTGTGCTATCTATTTGAATGCGATTAAACAGGAAATGATGTTTTTGGCACTGTGTTTTAGGACTACTATTATAGAAAGAGCAATTAGGACAAAGATTTTCTATGACTGAAATTTTTTTGATACTAGGGAGATACCTGAGTTTTTTTCTTGGTAAATGATTGGTTTCAGAGGAAGAGTGTCAACATAAAACGGTTCAGAAGAGAAAGAAATAGTGAAAGACCAATTAAGTTGAGAAACTACATAGGGGTGAGAAACTTTTAAGATTTGGCTTAAGGTGAACAATGGGTCCTGCTTTGATATGATGAGTAAACTTAACTGAAACGTGATGGATGGAATTTGTTAAGCGTTTAATTTTGATACATTCGCAGTGCAAAGTTTTTCGAAGAAGGTTACTCAATATTTTGTCTAAATTGGTTCTTATTAGTGTAAAAATGTTTGCTCTATATTTGTCACGATTCATGAGTAGCCTTCCAATTTTATATGGGGGGATTCCATTACAGTGAAGTTGCAGTCATTAAAATTTATGAAGTATGATATATAACGTAAGTGGCTGAAAGTTTCATTCATTTGTAGTAATTAGTTTCCCTTCTTTTGTGTAGGTAAAGCTGTTTCAATGCCAACCCTGCCATTTCCACAGATGCTCAGAAATATACTTTCCCCGTCTAAGAAGTTATAATCGAACTAGATCATTCAAAGAATCAATGGCAGAGCATAATGAACCCAATGAGGTTAAGATGAAGATTGGAATCATGAGGGAGAAACTGAAAGGAACAATACCAGTCTTTGTTCAAGAATTTCCTTGGAAAAAGGCTGAGCATATATTTCTAGATAAACTGCTTAATCTCTCACAAGAGGCAGTGAAGTGGTCTCTTGTTTTGTTTTTCATTTATAGCTTTGTATCAGACGTTGTATATACGTTGTCCATAAACCGTGAACTGATAATTCCTGTTGGCCTCTTTGCTGGCTGTCTTGTGGCTGATTTCTTGAAGGAGATATCACAAGAATTGTTTCATAGATGTGAGGTATTATATTTTGAATTTGTTGTGTATTTCATCATCAGCTCTGTGCTCAGTTGTTTTTCTACTTTTTCTCATGGATTTGTACTTGACAGGAGAAGGTTTTGAAATGGCGTCTTCTGGGAATGTACTTCATCTTTGTGTTTGTCAAGATCATGTCCTCATGGTTTGCAACAGTGCCTCGTGTATTTCTATTGCATGTCGCAAGTGGGGGACTGATGCAGGTTTTGTGGCATTGGAGAAATTTGATTGAAGATGCAAAGAACCAACAAGAAACGAGTAACTTCTCTAATTTGGAGACTTCGTGATAGATGATGGATGGAAAAGTTAACTGCCACATCTGCAGATTTCCTTTTCTACGTGATAACTCCAGTTTTTGGTTTCTGCTGTTCTTCATGAATATAATTCAAGTAATGCAATGCAACCAGCAGAGGAGCAAGTTATACTTGTGCATCACCATTTATAGATGTTTTTATTTACTTTTAAATTAATAAAAAATCTATCAATAAAATAGGCGCACAAATTTCACTGAGACTAATTCTAATTTAATTTGGAAGCTCCTTTTCTTAATGCAAATTAAATCCTTTAAAGATATATACATGTTGCCGTATCTCAATTTCACCGTTTTCTGAAATTTACTTCACTTTTGATGACAATGTTGTATTATTACATGTCTATTTACATTTAATTGAACTCATTTTAAAAGAAAACTATTTACAACTAAAAAATTAATGAACAACATATATGTGTATATCTCAAGTGATTCTCATCTTCATCTATATTTTGAACAATTGTTCATGCACAGGCACCTTTAGTGCACGTCATGATATTTCTTATACAATGTACAGCATTTTCGGAGTACTCATAGGTTTAAACCAAGTACAGATTTATCCGAGTTCAAACTCACTGAGCGTTGTACTGGGCGTGGTCTATCCTTTTGAGAAAGCTCCTTGCCTGAGTGAAAAACAAACAGGGCCAAGGGTCAGTTTGTGAGAAAAGGAAACAAAATTATAAGTAGCAAATAGGAAGGATAAAAATAAGAAATAAAGTAAAAATATAAGTGTTTTAATTTAAGATAGATAAAAGAAATAGATAAATAGTAAATAGGTGAACGGAAATGGATAAGAAATTGAGGAAATATAATGAGTTAATATCACCTTTTTATTTCTCTCCTTTTTTATTTATTCTCAAATAAACTCATTTTATTTTCCATCTATTTCTTTCCTCTCCACCTTATTTACCTTCTACCAAGAAAAGTTAAGTTAATAAACATCATTCAAAGAGGGAAATCACAATATCAGTGAATTACACTGACATTCCACAAGAGTTTTTCAGATTGTACATGATCTTCTTTACTTCTTTATAACATTTACTCTTAATGGAAGTACACGGTGTAATGTTTTTTAAGCAATGAAGAGAAATTAGTTTAATAAAAAAGGAAAAAGGAATGTGAATGTTTTTAAAACAGTTAATACATAGATTCCAAGATGAGGAATATGGTTTGCAATTTGAGCTATCACAGTATAATTTACTCTTAATATTAAAACAAACCTTTTTCCATATCTTGCGATGAAGATTGACCTCTGTCCATGTCCCCGTGACGTTTGACGCATTGGGGTTGGCTTGAGTCATCTTCCATTAAACTGGGCTGGTTGTAGGCTACAGGTAAATGCTCATAAATCTCTTCCATCCTCCCGCTGTGCTCATCTCTCAGATCCATGTCAGTTACAATCTAAAGCAAGCCTGATTAATTCAAAAGGGTTGGACGAAAGACAAGGGCGATGGTGAGGACTGGGGCAGGGAGAAAGGGAGTTTTACCTGTGCTGAATTGCTCTTGAATATTGGGAGAAACCGTTGCCTACAATACTGATGAAATAGAAGCGTACCAATCAACAATGGAATGGTGAATCCAGATGCAACTGATGAGCGTTTAAGTCCAAACACCCCCAGCGCGATAAGTTGAGAAAATATCAACGAAAACACGGTGGTGTTGTGAGCAATAGGCCAGAACTGTCCCCCACTATCATATTTTGTAATGTACACGTTGATAATCTGAACAGAAAAATTATGTTTAGTGGAAGGTTTTTGCGCTGGTTAAGAAAAAATCAAAGAATCATTGACAGGTTTTAACGGGAAGGAACGTAAAATAAGCATCATTTGACGTCATAAAATGAACTGCATCATTTATTTTGGTTAGGATCTTAGAAACAAATTAAATACAGTTGAATGTAAAGATGTAGTGATACACAAGTAATTTCCTTTCTTTTCTCCATCGGGGTACTTGTAGTTAAACAAAATTGACTGTAGGTGGATTTGAGTATAAGGTTGGTCCGACAAAAGTTGGAACGAAGGTGGAAAAGTCGTGGGTTTAATATCAATATTAATAATATTTGGAAGATATAAAATTAATTTGAAGGGTTTGGAAGAAAGAGTTGGAGAGATTGTGAGTTCAATTTCTTTTCTAAGTAAACTAACAACGATGATAAAATACACACAATAGTTAAATCATGGCTTTATGGTTAAAAATTTGAAAAATATCAGTTTTTTAAGAAACCATGATGCCATTAACTAGTTTTTAATTTTATATGAAAATAATATATCATGATCAAAATTTTCAATATAATTTACATCGTTCGGTCATATCTCTTCATTTGAAAGAGAATATTTTACTAATAAAATTTATTTCGAGCAATAATCATTAAGTTATAATAACTCTCGGCTTCCTTAGTCAATTCATTTTTATTATATTTGTTTCATATGAGAAACTAGACTAAGCTGACTCTCGCCCTGTTTTTCCCCAAAACAAAAAAAAAAAATCTCTGTTGCAACTAATTAACTTCTCACATATTCTTCGATAACTAATCACTCAAATCATATAAATTGTTAGGAAACAATCACTACCCAAATCTAGTAATAATGTATGGCTAAGTTTGTTAGATAAAACGTAAAAAAACTAAAAACGTTCCTATTAGTTGAGTTTTTATGCGAACCAAATAATTAAATGCAATAAACTTAATAATGAGCAAAAGATTAGATGAACTCGTGATAGATGTACTACTAACCTGATTTCGGTAAACAAGGTAAGCAAGGAAAAAGTAGAACAACAAGAAGGGCAACATCAGGGGTGCCAGAATAGAACAAGTGAAGCCGAGGAATCCAAACAATAATACTCTTGGAACTTCTGTATGGTACGGAAAAGATAGGCTGCTATCGAGTGCATCTTCCTTAAGTCTGAGTACGAGTCTCTGGAAAATATTGCATAGAAGAGGGAAAATTTGCATAACTTCACATGCCAAACTCGCCCAACCAGACGATAAAACGTAAGTTGTGAAGAAAGTAGCCTGTACACCATGACAAGGCCAAAACAAAATGAATTACTAATTACAGAAGAGTTACTTATTTATTTCTTCCACAAATGGGTAGAGATGGGAATCAAGATAACAAGTGTGTACATTATTCAGCGTTGCTAAAATCCCTAATATGTCCAAGTGCATATAAATCATTTCTAATACAATATAATATAAGAATACTTTAACATATGAGAATAAATCTAAATAAAGTTTGAGATTAAAAATCAGACTATTTTTGTAGGAACTAAGATATATCACCTGCGATGGCACTGCCTTGGCAAGTTGGGCAGGCAGATCTGTTACGCTAGAAAAAACCGAGAGCTGACTGATAACAGAACCAGTAAATACATTAACAAAAAACACGTTCCAAATTGTGAAGTACAAGACTTTACAACATGCACTCTTCTTCCTTTCACTACGAGAAATAGACCCCTCCACAGAAGAAAATAGCATCATCATAGGTGGAACTGTGCACAAAAATAAAACCAATATCACGCTTGGTAGGTAACCAGTCACCACCTGCCTCACAAGTTTCCTGCAAAAATGAGTCAATTTATAGTGAACTTCATAGCATTTTAGATAATAAATAAACACCTACAAATTCCATGTAAGTCTCTCTCTGTACTAGTTTGTGATCATTTCAATTTTGAAAAGGAAGCATGGCATATGTAAATACAAAATTTTAGACTTTGCTTCTGTGGGAAATTATAAGCTAAGAATAGGCGGAGTAGAAGAACCATCAATGACCAACTTTAAATTGTAGTTGTGTGTGAATAATTTACGCTATCACTTCAAACAAGCAGCTGACATGATAATAACCTAGAGGCTAAACCCTGATAAAATATCGTATTTAAAAGCTTGGTAGAATTCCAAACAACTTTTATTTTTCGAAAAAAATAGTTCATGAATAATTTATCTCTCAAGTGGTTACATATCCCAACATAGTTTACTAGTTGAGTGGCTACTTGTTCTTAAACTACAGATATATTTATCAATTTCTTTTTTGTACTTTTTATTACTAAAAGTTGTATTGCTTATCAAAATGAAGTTGTACATTCATCAAGTAAATTAAAGCAGTATGATTCATGTGAAAGAAAAAGAGTCATTATAAGAGTATAGGAGTCCATGACATTAGTCACTTTATAGATGCCGCAACATCTTACTCTTTAAGCATCCCTCTCAGAAAAGGGAACATTTTCTGAAGTTTGTCTAGTTGAGTCAATCCTTGTACAAATGTAACAGGGATAAGGAACACGAGCATGAAGCCAATAGAGGCCACAAGTGTAGCTATCTTACGGATCCAAAGTTGCCTATATGGTACGCAAATATTGGACCAATAAATATCATGTGGTTCGGGAGCTACGTCTGTCACCCATAACATAGGATTTGGTGTCTGCAGTACCTTTGCAGCCATAAGAGCAGCATACCGACTTTTAAAGAATACAAAAGCAGCGGCACATTCCTGTATCAAAGGTCCAACATGAATCACAAACTAGTGGACACAAAACATTTGTTGACATATCACAATCTGAAATACTTCTACAGCTACTAAATGAAAATAGAAAATCAATGGGGCATGGATTTCATCCCTTAATATAACAAACAACGATAAAATATAAGCACCCAAAAGAACCGGACAATAAATATAATGACAACATATTTTTTTTCAACTAATACGTCGCTAACATACAAGTAGGAAACATCACACCTATTTTGAATCTCCCAAGAAGTTAAATGAGATAAATTCAAAACAAAAATAATAAGATTGAAAGAGTCGCAAATCAATCCAAAATATAAAGTGAACTTTCACTCCCAAAAAAAACATTTCAGATATTTTTCACCGAGTAGGCATGTATCATCAATTGGCCCAGAAGTATACTTGTTCTTCTCGAAATTTTCATTTTTCGCGCTATTAAGTAGCAACAGCAATAGTATCTGTAGCACACTCATTCACAGAGGAGTCATTTAGATAAGAAACATGAACAATGCTAAGACTAAGTCTACCATGCAATCATATTTATTTACTGAATCACTATTGCAATTTTCACGTAATAAGATTTATTTGCTTACTAAATTTCGTATGTCATATTGGATATTAGGTACAAATAATGGGTGTTGGAAAGACCTTGTTGACAACAAGTATTCATGGATAAACACTATGATATTATGACTTGTTGTATGAAACTTTGAGTACTACATGCAGTATTTATAGGCTCTTTAACTTAACTCTTCAGCAACATACATTTAATACAACTACTACCAAAATACAAATAATACAGCTACCCAACTACTACCAAAATACTATCAATAAACTTCTAGTATTAATGAACTTCTAGTCCTAAAGACATATACCCAACTACTACCAAAATACAATTTAATGAACTCCATAATTATTACTTAAAAACACTTCTATCTTTCGTATTTCCACCACTATCCTCATTTAAGTTTATCTAACAAAACTCCTCCCCGTAAACTTAAATGGATCTTCTATCCTTTATTTCGTCTTGCCACAAGCACTAGCCCATTTTTCAATTGTTGATTGGTTACTCTTTGACCATCTGAAAATACCTCCATTTTCCATGGCACACATAAATCACTATAGTTGTCGATCCTGCTGCTACCGCTGGCCATGACAACTTCAACTGTTTTTTTATTTGTTTCTTCTTCCTTACCTTGATTGTCCTCACACTCGTTGCACATCTTTCTTACCACAACACCACCGTTTTGGTTTATGTTTCCACTCACTTCATTCTCTTTCACCTCCTCTGATCCTCGGTTGTTACTTCCAATATTCTACTTGGCGGGGACAACCATGTCGTGATGGCAATTCTTCTTGTTAACATGGCAAGTTCCTGTTTTAGATTGTTCTGTGCAAACTCCCTTTATATCTTATTCTCTGCTCTGAGACTCTTTACTTTGTCTTGAAGCACCCAATTGAGCTTCCCCAGGTGTTGAATCTCCTTATCTTTTTCTTTGAGTTTCTTCTCCACAACCTTTTGTATCACCTTCATAAACATTCTTGATTGTCTCACTCATTTCACATTGAGTTCCATCCACACTCTCTCCATGTGTTGCACGATGAAACGATTGATCTCCAATATCATATCATGATTAGCCTAGCCACATTTGTCTCCAGATTTGCCACCCTTGATGTTATAACCTCACCCACATTTACCGCCTCGCACGACTGCACACCCTCCAGATTCGCAAACTATCAAGCTCTACTTTCAACTTGTTGATCTCTTCCTTTCTTACCATGTTCTCTTTCACCAATTCATCATGCTCTCGTTGCAACACCGCAATCTTTGTCGTTTCCCTTACAGTATTGGTCATCTAAGCTTCCAATTTCAGTATGAACAGTCCCTGAACTTAGACCGATTTCAAACCTTTCCATCATCAACAACACTTCAACATCTTCTATGAGAAGGTTGATCATCTCTTCCCTCTTGTTTTCGGATCGGTAATCCCTTGCATAGTGTCTGACCTTACCATAACTAAAACACTTATTTGAGTAGCACTCCTTTGCACAATGGCCATAATTTGCCACACTTAAAACACTCAACTTTTGAGTTGCATTACTGACATCCTCTCCATGGACCTTATCCTCTTCTACACCAATTTTGTTGGTCGTACTGTTCTTTGTCTTCTTCTTGTCTTCCGACTTTTATCACCAGGATCACTTTTTATACCACTTGGCCTCGAGTGTTCTGAGTATAAGTATAAGATGCCTTCTTCTCCTCTATGTTGTCTTCACTTGAAGTGCTTGTTCGAGAGACTCTCCTTCTTCTTCCTTCTTCGTTGCTCATACGCCTTGAGTGATCCAGCAAGCTCTTCCACCGAGAGTGTTGAAAAGTCCTTGGAATCCACGATAGTGCATACAATATTCTCAAAGTCATCAATTAATGACCTTAAGATTTTCTCCACCACTAGGCAAGTGGGCAACGTTTTTCCATTCCCTCCAAGTTGGTTCACTATTGTCTCAACACGACAAATATACTAGGCAACTCTTTCAACTTCTTTCATCCTCATGCTTTCAAGCTTGCCTTTGAAAGTTTGAAGTTTGGCCTACTTTACACGATGATCTCCTTGATAAGCCTTCTTCGATATATCCCATGCATCTTTTCAAAATTTAGCATTTGTTATTTTCTCAAAGTCGGACTCATCAACAGCTCAGTACAACGCATACAAAGGTGCTTTGTGCTTTACTCGTGTTGCTCTCAGCACAACAAGTTGGACAATTGTATGTTCTTCAATGTCTGTTGGTTCTTGGGGTCCATTTTCAACTACTTCCCATACTTCTTGGGAACCAAGGAGAGCCTTCATTTGCAAACTCCAGTTGTCATAGCTGACGTCCTTTGTTAACTTTGGCAAGGGCATACTGTTTGCTAGGTTGACCATCTCGCTCAAACTCCCTAGCTCTCAAACACTCTTTCTTAAGTACTCAGACGCTCAGGCTCTCAAGCTCTGATGCCAATTAGGTGACAACAAGTCATTTTGGATAAACACTTTTTGAGATTATGACTTGCTATATGAAACTTTTATAGGCCCTTTTAACTTGTCTCTTCAACAACATACATTTAATATAACCACTACCAAAATACAATTAATACATCTACTCAACTACTACCAGAGTACTATTAATGAACTCCTAGTCCCAAAGGTAGCTATCCATCTACTACCAAAGTACAATTTAAGGAACTCCATAATTATTACTAAGAAACATTCCTATGTTTTGCATTTCCCTAACTATCCTCATTTATGTTTACCTAACAGACCTTACTCTAGATCAAACAAAAAGGTTCAAATAGCATGTCAAGAACCAATTAATCCACCAAAGATCATTCCTATGTCTAGCTTCATAAATGGCTTATATATCTCGAATTGACGACCTAAAAGAATGCAGCTACATCAATGATTATTTGTTCGTCCATGTCACTAGGAACTTCCTTTTCAACATTCTCGTTGAAAAGGCAACCATACATTACTTTTGATTTCATGGCTTGGACAAACATCTGTACGCAATTAGTTTCGATTAAAATTTTCCCTGTCTAAATTGGTTACAGGTCACGTACAACAATGAACCAGAGTTGTTTATCACTAAAAATCAAAATAGAAAAAATAAAGAATTATAGCAATGTTAATGGATCTTGATCACATTGTCAATTTCCAAACATGGTATTTTAACGTCAAATAATGAAAAAGAAAGTTTATGACATAAGAACATAAACCACGGAAGTAAACCAGTCCAGCCAAAAAAGTTACCTTTTTCGTTGTTTCTAAATTCATGTCAGTATTGTCCGCTCCACCATTAGCACTATCCATTCCGATAGCAAACTTCTTGAAAGAATGTGTTGATGCTGCAGAACAACAATGCCTAAAACTAGGCTTACAAGTCTTGTCCAGTGAAGCATTTTTAAGTACCTTACATACATGTTCAGCATCATCCTGGTGGAAGAAGATTAGAATAAATTATAAATAGTTGTTCTGTCAACAAGAGTACTACAAGTTTATATTTTTGAAAATAAAAATGACGCTAAAGATCATAAAATAAAATAATAACTACATACTTTAATAGTTGAATTTCACAACAATATCTCCCTATATAAAACATCTTTCTTTTCTTGTGTGACTGACCACACATCATCTTAACATCTTATTTTGGCTACACCAACTTTTTCTTATCCCTTTAAAGCCTAACATTCATTTTCATCGAGTATAACTAGTAATATAATGGTATGAGAAAACTAAATGTAAATTCAAGAATGTCAAAAAGGAGAAAGTAACTTCCATTTCTACTTGACAGAATTACCACAAATTTCAAGTTCACTACAAACAGAAGGACAAATAACTTCCCACTGCATAGAGTTAGAGAATGAAAAACATGTAGGTTATAATTTTCATACAAACATTTATTCTGTTCTCCTACCTTGAACATGTTGACAAACAAGTCTTCTGGATAAAACACTTTGTATATTATAACTTGCTATAATTTACAATGAGCAGTACATGGTCTATATATTGGCCTTTAGACATGACCCTTCAACCACAACTAATGAACTTTATTGCATACCACAATCATTACTAGATGCACTCCTAACTTTTTCACTTTCCTAAGATACTTTAATTCTACCAACACTATTAAATGCAACAACTCACATTTAAGCTTACCCAACAAAACCAAATAACCATCTTAAACTGATAGATTACTGGAAAAAACACGTATTGACAGTTATGACTTCACAAAGTGATGGTGATCTAAGCAATGAACTTTACATAAATATAAAATTGGCAAGCAGTATGACGCTCAAATGAAAACGAAAATATTTAAAGGAATTAGGAAGCCCACCTTCAGTTTTTGAACTTTACCAGACTTATAAATCATTTGATGTGACAAATATGCTGATGCATGGTAATGTGAAAAGAACCTTTTCACGGTTTCACAGTATGATTCTTCAGAAGAGCAGGGAACTGATCGGACAAGAATTGTGAAATGACTTGGATTTGGAGGTGATCCAACAATATGCAGTAGCCTCAAATTAGTAATGCTCTTATATTCCTAAATATAAACACTGACAAATCAATATTTAAGACATGGAAAAGTAAAACTAAAAATGGTAGAGGTGCTTATGTTGTAGATAAGTTCAGATCCTTACAATGTACAGAAGAGTGCAAGCCGAGAATGTTATGATGTATAGCGCAACACAATGAGCCCAAAGCCTGACGACATGCAAGAGAATAAAAACAGACTATAAGTAACCAGTTTAGGGGTGCATTTCTGCATAAGATCACTAATTATCACTCTATTGACATCTTAAAATGAAAAAGGAAAAAAAAAAAACACAATACATTAAGGTCTGGATCAATCGAAACTCAAAATATCGCATTTTCTTGCACTCACTTCATGTTTATTGTTTTGGAAGAGAAAAAACAACACAAATAAACTTCCCAGTAAAGAAAAGTTGAGTAGTTTATTCATCCATGAGGAGGAAAAGTCAAATGATGATGCAGATCCACATTATTCTTTGAGAGCGTAGTTCATTACTGGTTATGAAACTTCAAGTAATTTAATATATATTTTCTATTGTATTTCTCAACTTGTATGCATCATTAGACATTCTAATTGAATTAACATAATTAAAACTTTAATTGAGAAGTAATATATAACTCTGAAGTCTTACCACGTTGAACCTTCTTTGACATTCTCAATGGTAAATACTTCCAGCGACTCAAAAGGTATATGCTTATGCGTTCTGTCCATACCATGATAATTTATAGGAAGCACCAGAGCAAGGCAAATGACAGCAGCAATGGAAAACACTCGGATACTGTTGGAGACAACGTCAACATTACAGTTAGTAAAGTTACAAGATGGACAATCAAATTTGCTTTAGACTTAATTTTTTTATTTGATACGCTTTTTAAATATAATTGGTAGGTTAAAATTTGGTAGATTTCAGATTAAAAAATTAACAAATAATAAAGCAATTCACCCTATCACAACGTTCGTTAAAATAACAATTTTTTTTTCAGCTTCATAAAAATAACATAAGGCACACAAATAAAGCTATTCGATCTTTGAAGAACTGAACAACCTGAACACAAGCATCCTCACAAAAACCACACCATCCAAGCCACCAATAGCTAGTATCTCTTCCTCAGACGTTTCCCATGCTTTCAGTATCCAGCTAGGGGAGGGAACAAATCTTTCTAAGCAGAGATCAACGCGTCTTGAATGCTGAGAGGCTAGTCTCCTTCCAAAGTACACGTTAACATTGCTGGGTTGTTTTCTTAATACGGAATAAAATGAAAAGAGCACCACACACAGACCAATATTAATTCCAGCAGAAGTTAGAAGAGCATTGATGTCCATCCCTCCTCACTGTACTTCAAAAGTAGACGCATCTCATCACCCCGTAAGAAAGACATTAGAAATCCAAATCATGCCCATCACCTGAAATAGTATATATTCCGACCAATATCTCGGTAAGAATGAATTTCTTTGAGCAGGTTCAACAATGCAAAATTGAAAGATCTCTTTTACTAATTTGTTAAGGTGCAGTATGATATCTGTCAATAACTATGAGAATTTTTACTGTTCCACAATATGCAACAGTACATAGACACGGAAGATCGAAATGAAAAAAATAAAAATAAAAAAGGATATATCATTTGAAAGTTCTATAAAAAAAGACACACTCTCTGGGAGCTAAAGAAGTGAACCTTAAATAACTGTAAGCAAGATTTATTTACTTTGAGAACATTTCTACTTTGGCACATTGACTAACGAAGATACATGCCTTAAATTCATATCACACCGTATAATATCTTAGGAAAAAAATCCACTATGCAACTTGCAATTTGAGAGGAATTAAAAATAACAATAATACGAATTAGTGATGAATGACATTCAAGCTCCATAACCTTATCCGCTTGCAAGTTATGAAGGATTTGACAAGAGCACTACGCATGAGTGTGCAAAGTTACTTAGTGAAGCCTCATAGACTTCTCAATACCTTTTCCAACTTACTATCAGGTACTAATAAAAAGCTAATTTAAAAGTTGAGTTTAGAACCACTAAACAACGTAACTCGTATTATTGAATTTATTTACAAATAAAATTCCATTGTTCTTCAGAAAATAATGCACCATAACGGCAATTTGAATTGATCAAACATCAGTTTTTTTACTTGATCACCCATACTTACAATAAGTACTCGACTTAACATTTAAGGGGTGGAGAATAAGTCAATTGTAACAACTAAAACTAAGTTAGAGAAATTCACAAAATATTTTATCTCAAACACACTTCCGAATGCTCAATTTCACTACTTTGTTAATCCGATATGAAATTCGCAAAACCATATTTAGTTCCCATGCTAGAGGAAATAAAAATGAATAGTAAACAAACTAAAACGCAGGGTGCAAAAGACAGAAAAAAAAGACAAGAAGCACAACCAGTTCAGTAAATCACTATCAGTTTCGCTAATTAGTAAAATAAAACAAACTATAAACCCTACAGTTATTATCCGTCTAACCAACAATACTAGATTCAGAATTTCACACGCATCGCCGAAACAGATTCAAACTAACACAGCTTTCAAACCAAACACTAACAGGCACACAACTCTGAATTAAACAAAACTCCATAGCAACAAAAAAAACAAAAACGAAAACGGTTAACTCTAAATGAATCGATGAAAGAGAACAAATCGAAACGATTCTAGAAGGAAGCAACATTCCGAATCCGAATCAGAATCCGAAGAAGAAAAGAAGAAAGAGGCATAATGTACCTGCACAGCGATGCGCATTTGCAACACGTCAATGAAGATCAATCAGCGATGCACAGTGGTGGAATACCAGAAGATTAGAGAAAATGCTGAATTGCTAAAAACCAAAATGAAGAAGATGGAGAAGAAGAAGAAGGTTAGGTGACGCTTAAAAGTCAAAACTCGCAGAGCAATGCCGCGAGCCTTGCTTTTGCTTCCACTTCACAAGAACGCACGTTTATAATAATACAGCGAAGGGTTTGATTCAAAGGCAACGAACAAAAATGAATCCCTGAGTTTTGGGGTGTGTTTGTTTGTTTTTCTTTTTCCCTTTTTTCTCTTCCTTTCTTTTTTTCCTTTTTCGTTTTTCAGTCCCACTGCATAATTGGTTCCTTATCTCTCTTCTATTTTCTCTGAGCAGCCAGCCAACACGCAAACAACTTAAGCGTAGAAGTAATAATCAGAAAAAGCCACGTTACGAAATCGCGTTTCGGAAGCGTATAATATGATTGATCGATATATTAGAATGAAATTCGAAAGCGGGAGTAACGGCTTCGCCACGTGGCGGACACCGAGACGCCAACCTCATGTGCGTGATGCGAGTGTGTAACTAACCCACTCGAACATGCTACAGAGGAGAACGTGTTCTATACGCTGCATCGCAGACCATGACACAACCATGTACCCGCTCGATCGGTGATTTCCCACGTGGATCTTGATGACGTTATTGGTTCCTTGCTTCTGGCCTTGTTTAAAATTGTTGTGCCTTGTCGTAGCATAGTCTTTCTTGTTTTTCAACTTGAATGGCTAAGTTGTGGGCTCAAAACACGTGTTGGTATGCGCGCCATAAAAGCTTCCATGGGCCCACTATTGAACAAATTGCAGGAAATGGGCTTTCGTGTTCATTTAGAACTCATTCCCCTCCTTAATAATTAGGCATTTCTAAACTATTCATAAAAATCACGGAACACAAAATTACTCTATTTTATTATAGAATTATCTACTGCAAATTTAAAATATTTAAATTATTTATCATTTCAAAAAATTAAATATACGGAGGACAATATTTGACGGAAAAAAAAATTATTCTGACCCAAATTGGTGATAAATTATCAGGAAAAATCACCGTATTTTTATATTTTTAAAGTATTGTATGTTTTGGAGCTTTTGAATTTAATTACCATTTTGTTTTTAAAATTTTTTTAAAGAAATAAAAAAAAAAACAGGTAAAAATATTTAAACTTAATTTCTAAGAAATATGAGATTTATCGTATGAACCGAAAACTAACCTTGTTTATAGAAAAGATATATTTGGATGGAAAATTTAAGGAACCTTCGAGCAAAAACCTTTTTATTGTTAGGTTGTTGCAAATCTAATCTGAAAATAGTGGTGGCATTAAGTCAAATATAATCAACCCATCTGTCTCAAATGCTTTTAAAATTCTTATGTCCAAAATCACACACCGCTTTGAAGTCAAATAAATCAACACATGATAGCATGTGCTTCCATAAGACGCAGCCCCTTTTTCCATAATGCGATGAATGTCAAAGAAGTTTCGAGAAATGTATTCAAATAAAAAATAAATATATAGAAAATGGCTTCTCTTTTTCTTGTCGTGGTACATTTTGACTTTAGGTAAAGTTGTAAGTTCTGGAGTTTATCCGTTTACAAAGAATATAAATATATACTTTTTACCTGTAAATCACACAAGTATATATAAAAAGAAAAAAAAAAGTTACATTACTTTTGTAACAATATACGACATTAGTACTGCCTCGTATAAGAAATAAATACAAAAAAAGGTGAGATCATGCTGAAAAGTTTATTCTATCTCTATCTCTTATCAATAAAATAAATAACATTACAATAAATAAACATACATCAATATCATCATAAGTCCTTTTGACTTTAGTATCATGTTCTTCTTCTAACAATTTCAACTTTCGGTAACTACTGTGTATCAAGAGAATAGTATATACAATACAATATACAATATATAATACAAATTTGAGAAGAATATATTTAAGATAAATTTTATTATAATAAAAATGTAATCCAAATAATATAGTAAACTATTTTATTAACTAAATAATTAAATATGCATTACAATAAAGAGAAAATTAATTATATAATGGACAATTGGTTAAATAGGTAGGTATGTTCTGAAAGATAATTGATTTTTAATATGTATATTTCATTACTTAATTAATGATAATTTATTATCATAAATGATAATCAATTAGGATGTTTTGAAAACTCTTTTAAATATTTTAAAAGTTATAAAAATACAAGATAAACAAAAATTTGAATTTTCAATTTTCTTCACCGACACTTTGATTTCTTTTATTGTCTTGGAATTTGTTACTCAAAATTTAATCGTGAGTTAATCTCGTAATAGTTAAGTAAAGAGGAGACTCATCTAATTCAGGTTATTTTGTTTTAATATATTCACCAAAATTACATAACTTCTGTATTTGAATAGAAATATTTGTAATTTATATACATTTATTTCAATTACTATTATTTTAACTTGTTTAATTCTTTTAAATATTTTATTTAGATAACGATTGAAATTTATTAAATTTTTATTTCCGTTAGTAAGATAAAGTATTTCAATTACTACTTAATATAAAAAAAAATTAAATTTCAACCTTGCAAACAATGGCAAAAAATCATTTCTACAAACTTTAACTGAAAAAGAAAATCTTATTAACATTCATTGAGAGAAATTTACTACATTGATTGAAAGAACTCTTGAAACATCAATATATATTGACAGATAAATAATTCTGAAAATATTAATTGGAGAGTAACTCATATCATGTTAGGTGATTAAGAAACTCCCGTATATATATCAAAAAAAATAGTTTGATTGTCATAGTTCTCATTCAATAAAAGGGTTAAAGTATATTTTTATTCCATGAACTTTGATAAATTTTAATCCTTAAACTTTAAAAATGAATGAATATAGTCATTTTAACCAATTTTGTTAACTTTTTTGTTTAGGTTTCGAACACATTTCTCAGTAAATATTAAGTCAAAAATGTGTCAAACGACATAAACAACTTCAATATTAAAATGAATGAAACACATTTAACACGTTAAAAAAAAGTCAACGTAATTGATTAAAAGGACTATATTTATTAATTTTTAAAGTTTGGGAACTAAATTTTATCAAATTTTCTATCAAGAACGAGTTTCAATTTTTTGCCAAAATTCAGGAAGTAAATATAGACTTTCTCTGAAGATTTTGATCCAAAATAGGATGAATGGTGAAAATTTGGTATCTGGATTCGTAATATTGATGTGTGTTTTTCGAAAATATTTTTTCAGAACTGATTTAGTGTATTTCAGAAAACAAAACCTAGAAATTCACATATTTAATGAACTGCGGAAACAATTTCGATGGGATGGAGGAAGAAACAACAAAAAATAATCATGTTAACATTGATTAGAAAAAAATCTTAATTAACACTGGTTGAAAAGTAATTTCAACTCATGCTTTAATTGATATCGGTTAAAAATAACCTCATTAACATTAAATGTAAATAGGAAATATATGTTAACTTTTAACAAAAACAAATTATGTTTATCATTGGTAAAAAAATAATGTTAATGATCAGAGTTTAAGATTTAAAGTTTAAAGTTTAAAATATAACTTGTCAGAAATTACAAAAAAATAAAATAATTATAACCACTTCAGTTTGAAATAAATATTTTCTGACATCCTAACTAAAGTGGAGACGAGGATTCTGAAAATCAAGGTAAAATAAAAAAGAAAATATAAAAATAACATAAATTTAAGATGTTTCTAGCTTCTAGTTGAATTTTTAATTTATTTAATTTTTAATTAATTAATCCATAAATTTTGAATTTTTTAATTATTTTTAAAATTTAGTGTCTAAACAATATATATTACTATAAAACAACTTAAATATTTAGAAAATAAATTATCCGACAAAAAATTTCATCCTAAAACACAGTAAAGATCTGATAAATTATAATAGTAAGAGGTTAATATTACATACTTCCATTCCCTCAATAATTCATTTCACTTAACATCCACGTAGTTTCATGTCGGCCAATAGTCCATTTCAGACACTTTATCTGCATTTATTTCGAATATATCATAAATTACAATATAGTTTGATTTCTTATAATTAGGATAAAGTGACTATTACTTCTTTTAATTGTATGTATAGTGTTACAGTAATTTTTAAATGTAATAAAATGACAATTTTCATTTATAAAACTTCTTTAGGTCAATCAGTTCGTACATATCTATTTTAATGCAATTAAACTGTTACATATAGGTTCCTTTAGGGTAGATAAAATTTAGTTTAAGAAAAATGAACATGATTGATTAAGTAACTTATTTAAGTAGGTTTTTAAAATTCAACTCTTAAGTAATCTGATTTGATGATTCCTTCAGTTCTTCATATTCAGTTTCGAAGAGAGAAAAAAAAAGAAGAAATAATTATAATACACAAAAGTTATAGACGTATCAAAGTATTTAGTTAATCATAAAATAAAAATAGCATATAAATATGTCCATATATTTATTCTTTTACATTTTAAGTTACTTTAGCATATATTTATTATTTAATAAACTAGCACTAACAACTTTTTGCTTACAACTAATTTTTCAACATTCAGCTAGAAGTTGATTTTACAAACATACCTAAAGTTATCAAAAGAATTTCATATTTCACATGTTTCATTCCATATAAATCTATATATATTATCATTAAAAGTTAGATTTTATATACTATTAAAATAAAATCCAGTTCATATTTAAAAAATAAATTGCCTTTCAACGATAACCTAAAAATATATATTTAAAATTAAAAAAATTATGAAAGAAAAAAAAAAACTATATTCAGATCAAATAAACTGTTGTACAAAACAATAACCTTGCATCGACACACGCCATCATTAGTTACCAGCAAACTAGTATTTTAAAATTGTCATTTAATATTATGCTATTTGTTTATTGTCATTTAATATTATGCTATTTGTTTTAGCCATTGCGTGATTTATTTTAATTTTTAACAAAAATAAAACATTGGTATAGATGTTATTCAATTTTATTTTTCTACAAAATAAAACATTTTAAGCTTTAGAGATTTAATATTATGCTGTTTGTTTTAGTCATTGCACTGTATTTTAATTAGTTAACAAAATAAAGCATTTTATTTAAAGAAATGCTATTTAAAAAACTAAAGAAAATTGTCTCTTTATTGAAAAGGAAGAAACATTTTGTGAAAGCAAATAAACAAAATCACAACATGCATTTGTTTCAAAAAATATTTCTATAAACTAATTGTACAAGCTATTCCATATAAAATGTAAAACTAAATTTAATTTTTAACGCATGAAAAAAATAATGTCATTATTTTCTTGTATTTTTCTAACCTATGCTTACAAATAAATTTTCTCCAAACATAACCAAACAATCAAACTATATTCGTTCAACTAGTTCGACTAAGAATATTAAAAAAAAAAGTGTATTATATTTCTTACTGCTTACAACAGTGATGGTGTGGAGATTGAAGTAAACTAAAGCGAAACAATGTGGTTTATCCAACCTTTTGACATATTACTCAAGAACATATGATGACATCTATTTAATTTGTATCTCAACAAAAGAAGGAATATTTGCAACTTACTTATAGATAGCCTAATTCAACTACCAATTTAGTTAAATATTTAACTATTTGTCTTTTGCAGCCAGGGGCTGGAATTCAAAGAATAAAAATCTATTAATAGAATTGATGCACTCCATCTAAGGCGAGTATATTTTAAAGAATTAAATTACCTTTATAGAAGGAATTGTTTCAAATGAAAATAGAGAAGCAACATTAAGAGATCTCCAATGCTGTACCATCCCATACATCAATGAAGTGATTTCAAGTGGAATATTTGGCACTTTGGAATATACGAACTCTTGGTGGAAGCCTGTTCAAACTTCTTAGAAGCAGCTTCGTTCTCCTCTAAGTTAATCTGGAGGAAAAACTTGTCCCACCAGGATGAACTTCTCATCTTGGCCTGAAGCAAGACGAATCCGTTAACTTTTCCCCAATTTTCTAAATATGTATAAAAAATGAAAGGTATATATATGTAGGTCTAGGACCAAGGACCTCCATGCACCCAGCCCCAGTAATTGACATCAATATATCTAAAAAAAATATGGATAACATTTTATTCTTCATGCAAAATCTACTCACCGCTCTTCCAAATTTAGAAACATCCGCTACCTTCGCCTTTTGAGCGGTAGGAAAACCTTCAATATAGATTTCATCAGAAGTCAGTGACAGAACCAAGAGATTATTTGACTATTGCTAAGATAGTCTATTAAGGAACATAAAAAGCAGTATATTTAAAGCGCAAGCTCCCAACAACTCATCAACATTAACACCGGTAAAAGCAAATCATACTTCTAAGTCAAATAAAAGGGAGTTCAAGTGTTCACATAAGCACAAAGACACTACCTCAAACAACATTTATGCTCGACATATTAATACCATAGTGGATGATTCACTCCAACAATAACAACCAAAATTTTGGACTCAATAACAGCTAGATCAGAGTGGGATCAGTTACATGAATCAACTGACACCATTTACTATTTAGGTCTATCAAAACCTATAATGCTAAGTTTCACATAAATTCTTCAGACAGAAGAATAAATTTAATTCATTGATGGGAACCTACATTAAATTCCATGGAATGCTCTTACCAGTAAATATTACAATACCATCGGATGATACCCTCACCAAATCTGGTAGAGTTTTATTGAGGTATCTTGGAGAAAGGTAATCCAGAGCATCTGAAACAATTACAAGAGAGAAAGATTTCGGCCTGTATGGAAGAGGAAACTTGATATCAGCCACACGCACGCTGCCTCTATGGATAAGTGCTTTGCAACTACTATCAGCTTCCTCTATATCATATGGTTCTATTCCCCAGGCTTCAGTTTCCTCCTCCTTCAGCAATTTAGAGACCACATAGCAAGTATCAGGACCAACATGCAAAACTTTATGCATGCTATCTCCATATGCTTTCTGTAAAATGGGAATCGCTTGTTGGACCTCTCCACTGCACAAATAATCACCTGCACTTGGAAGTAATGTAGATTATTACAGAAAATCTAGAAGTGAATTCAAGGTAAGGATAACTGGATGAAACATATGATAGATACCACTAGGTCACGGTTTTTCGGTTATATTTGGATCAAGGAGAAAAGGGATTAACATGTGATCCTCTAACCAATATATTCAATTTTTATGAACATTTCAAAGGTTTCCCCCAACTTGGGAGGATTTTAATCATCCAAACAAAAGGAAGGAAAATCAAAAACTATCTATCATGCTCTTCACCTCCTTCTCTTCTTCCTTTGATCTAATCCCATCTCCTTATCTCCAAATATCCAAACACTGAACCCAAATACTAACAAAATTCATCACTGTTCGAGAATATGCAAGTATTGTAAACAGCAAATTAGAATAGCAAAGAAAACTGGAGTAATATGAAAATAACTTCCATGAAACCTATTCTACCTATCATCAAATCTTTAGAATAATGCCGTTACAAAAAACAGGGAAACCACAGATAAGATGTAAATCATTGATAAACACTGTTTACTACACGGTAGGACAAATGCATAGAACACTCATTACGAAAGATCCAGTTAGTGTCAGCAACTTCAAGTATTTTAATCTTGTATATATGTTCGGACTGTTTTGCATTAACTGTATGAAGATGGTCATCATAAGTTATACGCAGTCAGTCTGAACCCAACTGGAAGTGTCACAGCAATAATATACAACTCAAAGGATGACAACTGACACAAGAAAAAAATATCATATTATCACTATCCTCAACAAGAAGACTAGATAAAACAACTCACTAGAATAAAAAGACACCTACAGCCAAACGAACATTTTTTCTGTTTAATGCAATAAAAAACAGTGAAAAGGACAGTAGAAAATGCATTTCGAGAAAGAAATATGGACTTTATATTATGGAATAAGTTGCTATCTTTCAAGAATCTCAATTCAACAAAATGCATACTATCACAAGAAAAAAAGGATGTACAAGTGCAGATTTTCAACCTTTGGGACATGAATAAAAGTCAATAAGATTTCAATAAAGAGAAATAACTCAACACCTTTAATCTGTTAGTCTAACAAAAAATGAATTATTGACCAATTTGTTCTTTTCTCTTTTTTTTTCCCCAAAAAGAACCACATATGTCTAGTTATATCACAACAAATCAGAGAAGAAACTCCTACAGTGAAGAAAGTAGCCACGCAGTTGTATGCTATGGATTCAAATGCAGCACTAAGCATCTAATGGACAACTCAGTAAGAGAAAAGCATCATGAAACTTAACACCATAAAAATTTTATCATTACAGAAACACCTCTGATTCCAAAGAGTAGAAAGTCTTCTTGAAGTCTTCTTGATCACTTCAAAAAAACACAACAACAAAAAAATCATATTTGATGCAGCAAGTCATCAGTCGAGCATAGACCTCAAACGAAATGAGAAAACAATCACTTGTGACAAAGCTCCACCATGCACGTCCAATTAAATGACAAAACCTTGCTTTGTTGCTTAAGACATCAACTTAAACGAAATTCATCAAGTGTGTCAAAAACCTTCTCTGCTAACTAGGAATTAACCTCACATAGTCATCAACGAACTTATCCGCTCTACACACTTATAGCAAACCAACTAAAATATCAGCATAATTCTACTTACATCATACCATATAATTCACATAATAAAGGTTTGCGCTAAAGTATTACGCAAACTGTCAAGGTAAAACTCCCATTCCAATTAAGATATCAGCACAATTAGTACTTAAGAGACTGTACACAAGTTCTATTCGTATCTTAAATAGACAAAGAAATTGACGGTGAAACAAATCACAGTCTAGGAGAATTTATTACACGATCCAAGATTATTACCTGTCATGGTCCCGACCAATTTCAAAGTAATAGGTAGCCAAAATTTTAAATTTGAAAGTGCCTCTCACATGTAAATTGGTCAAGATCGTAGTGATCTAGGACCATGTAATAAATTCTCACAGCAAAGAGAGGTAAAAAATTAGAAACTACCTTCAAGCCTGCTAACAGAATCTAAACGGCTGCCAAATCCACCTGTTAAATAAAAACGTGACATTGAATTGCATAGATAAACAAAGCAAGCCAAAAGCACATCTAAGTAACAAAACAAAAAATGTAGAACAAACCTGAGCCCCGGTAAAAATAACCAATGACAAGCAAACCTCCCTGTAGAATTACCAAAAACAAATCAATCAGAAACAAAAAACACCGAAAGTAAAAGCACCTTATTAAGTCAATCCAAAAAAAAAAAATCACCATAACTACGAGTGCAATCGACAAAACGGGCGGCGACCTAGATTTCGAGGAGAACAATCCACCGCCATTGTCACCGAACCTTCTAGCAGGATTCCCCGGTCTCCTGGACATAACTTTTCAATTCTCGAATCTTCTTACAGCACAAACGCGTTGCTTTAGTTGCATTAATCTGCAACACACGAATCAGAAAAACGTGAATGAAAAACGCTTTCACCACAATGCCGATGAGAAAACACGACGAAAGCTACATCAGTGCACTGAAAACGCGTAAGGAACCAAAACTCAGGAATTACCGATAAACGAAACAATCCTACAGAACTTGCATTCTGCAAACGCTAGATCTGAGTTGCACGCAATACAAATAGAAAGAAGAGAGAGAATCATAACAAAAAAAAAGTGTTATTTTTTTTTTTCTCGTCGCAATGGCAATGATGAAAAAAAAAAGTGAAGAGGATGTTGGAGTGTCGGTTGGTGGAATCCAACGGTGTCGAACCGGTGATTCAGAATGGGCCAGGCCTTATTGAATATGGCCCATTGTGGCCCAATAAGTGAAAAGGTTGATTTGAACCGGATGATTGGTGCCACGTCATAGTGATGATTCGGATTAATATTAGCAGGACCGGACCGGACCGGATCGATTCTGGTGATTTAGTTGAACAGGAACCGGAGGAGGGCGAGGAGGAGAAATAGATGGCAATCGCTGCTGTGAGAGAAAAAAAGAATTTGGATTGTGGAACAATTGGAGATTGGAATCGTTGAATTGTGCTATTGTTTGTCTTTGATTCAGAAATGAACAAAGACGAAAGCGATCGGAACGAAAAGAAAGCGCACGATATCAAGCTTTGGGGAGTTTTCCTCTTCGGATTACTCGGCGCCGCCGTCACTGCCTTCTCCGTTAGTTTCCGCATTAGTTTGTTTGTTTCCTTTTCAAATTGTTCTTCAAATCGTATGCATCTTCCTTTTTTTTTTAGAAAAACTTACATGCAGTTCCTTAACCGCTGCTGCCGTTGTTTTCCAATTATTGTTGAAATTTAACTTTGATGACGTATAATATATGCCGATTTGCATGCAAACTTTTGTCAGAGATTAGTTGAAACTTCAATTCTAGTATATTTTTATTACTTTTTTTGTTACAGAATAATGATCTTAGTGCTATTCTCAATTGCACTTTGTTGTGTCATTCTCACACGAACCATGTTTTTGAAGAAACTGTTACATGGTCTGGTTTACCTCGTGCTTATCATTCTAATCAATCCTTAAGTGACTTACTCATTAGAATTTTCAACTTTTGAAATTGAGATGATAAAACTCGATTACGTGTTTCATGAAAATTGGTTGGAACCATGGTGATCCTCCACTGTGAAATAATTTACAGTGTTTTCGTGATGGTTGCCTTTGGCAACGTGTGAAGAAGTTGATCGGATGAGTCATTCACCAGAATCGCTTTGATTTTTAGGTGGCAGATTTTTTTAGTAATGTTATTATTCTATGAACATATATTTTCCTCTTACGTTGTTGGAGATTATGCTGTATGAAAAGCCCTTTTTTTCTTTTTTCTTTTTGTGTTTGAAATGCAAGCTAGAGATGCACAGGAATAAACTGATGGTTCATGAATCATGCTATTGTTGAACTCTTTGTAGCTGTCCAGGTCGCAGTCAAGAGGAGCGAGTGGCAGTTCTTTTCGATCATCATTTCAAGAAGAAGCATGGAAGAGGTACAATAAACGACTGCAAGAGGAGTATGAGGAGGAGGTGGAGAGGGTGGTGAGTTTTCGAGAAGTAGAGTTTAATTTCTATGTATGGTCATTGTAAAACTCATAAATCATGGTACTGATGACTTTGAAAATAGTTAGATTAAAAATCAACAAATTTAGCATACAAAACAATTTGTTATTAGATGTGTCTCTGCAAAGACTATTTATTCTTTCTAGTATCAATTACTTTCATTTTTGTTTTATTATTATTATTTAGTTAAACATTTACTTTTAAAATAAAATGGGAGATGTAATGCGATCCTTCTGATGGGCGATCCTGAGTCACAGTACTTTGTTATGAAAGCAGATTTGACTGTAGTGTGTATTTTTTATTTTATTTTATTCTCTATAGTAAATCAAAGAAATTGTGTTTTTTTCTTTGCTTGCTTAGATGTTTAATTGGTTGGTTGAGGCTAGGCAGTGTGTCTTGATTCTAGGTTGCTTTTGTAGGAACGTATAAAGCGCATGCAAAGTGTGTTTAATCGGGAAAGGGATAAGCGTAGAAGAAGCTACGAGAGCTGGAAGGGAAATGGTAGTGGTGCACATCATCAACATTTTCAAAGAGATGATTGGTATTGGAAGGCCGAAGAATCCTTCAGAGAGCAATGGGCCAATTATCAACACACTCCAGGAGAGAGCAGAAACTATTCACTATCACATCACTACTCAGTTTTGGGTCTTGACAGGTACTTACAGAAATAGTGTTATTTTATTCAGTGAGACCTGACACAACATTAAAGTTTTGTCTTGGTGGTGATCATTTAATCATGTGTTTTAATCCGAATATTCTCTTTGCAAATGAAAAGGTAATGCCGTGCACAGTGGCCCTCCCTTGTACATTTGCATTGTGAGGAGCCTTGGATACTGGGAGTCTAGGATAGTATAACTTTTAATGGTATTCAACGCCCTGTATTAGAAGGAGATGGATACATCAGAATGTGATAGGTATTTATTTATTGAATTGGAAAATGGAACCAAGCTCCTTACAGCCAGTAGCTATTTTGAAGTTCTGGGGCTTTAGAAAGAAAAAACAGCAAGAAATATAATGTCAGAGGAAAACCAAGACAATCCCAGTCTTAGGAACGCCACTTCACATCTTTAGGAATGGCATACCCCACTGTGGTGATCCCGTTTATGACATGACACCACCCATTCTGTTGGGATTTCCTACATTTTGTCTTTGTTCCAGCTCAATGTCGTCATTATTTGACTCATGTTTCCCTCCGTGGCTCCTAATTAACCACCCTCTCCCCGTTATATATCATCCAAGCTCCTTTCGTGTCTTTCTAGTAAAAATCAAGATATGAGCCTAACCGCATGTTGTAATTATAGAATAAATTCCATATTTTGAACTGTTCGACATTCACAATATTGATTAAACTTTAATCTTATTTAAACAATCAACAGACCATGTTGTTGCACTTGTTTGAAAAAATTATTCAAGCTAGAATAATCAAGCGCTTGTTTGCTCTTTAGTTTATATCAGAATTAAATTCTTTATTTAATATTCTATAATTTATCACATAATTCTTAAGCATTGTAAGCATTGTAAGCTTTTGTAGGAACGTATAAAGCGCTTGTTTTCCTTCCCTGATTTATCACAATATAGTGTTAAGCATTGTAACTTTGCCTTTGTAATATCAGATACGAGATTGTGTAAGGTTGATTTGGTAGAAATACGAACCTTACTTTGCCTTTGTAATATTAGATACTAGATTGTATAAGGTGTGATTTGGTAGAAATATGACAGAGCACAAGATGGCGCAGTTCTTGCTAGAATATGAGAATCATGTTGACAGGAAGAAAATGGCTATAACTAGAATATTTGAAGATATTATATGATATAATAGGACGGTTAGAGTAATGTCTCGTTTGGAGCAATATGTAATTATTACCCTATAAAAAAATATGTGATTTTGGTATTTGTTGATAGCTTATTGAACATTATTTGTTAACTGAAAACCATACATGAACGTGTACTGTAACATGTTTGTTTTGCATTCACGTTGTTGTTAATGGTTCCTTTTATGGATCTCAGGTTTAGAACAACACCCTATACAGATGCTGAGATTAAGGTAAATTTTCATTTATTTTTGTTTGTTATTATTATTATTATTATTTATTATTATTGCTATTATCATTATCTATTTTCATATTGCTTTATGCTTTATAAACTTTATGCACTACATATGTATTGATAAAGAGATTGATTTATGAATTATGGTGAATTCTTTATTTTGGTTATCAAGATATGTAAGAAAGAAAAGGACTAAGATTGACCCTTTGCTTGATATTATTTGACGGGTGGTTGGTTTTGCACCCTTCTTATTTATTAAAACCGTTGGTTTGGTTATCAATTTGTTGGAAATTAGTGAATCCATGCGAAAAATAAGATTATTACTGTTTGTGCTCATGTTATAAGGCTGCCTTAATTTTCATTTGCAATTTTTATATTCAGTATTTTGATTGTCCTCCCTATAGAGATTGTAATATATTTTTCTTGAGATGATGGATATTGGTCTAGCAAAATCCATTGTTAGTTGCCAAAATTCTTATGGAAAGTTCTATAATAAAGGAGTTTGTATCACGCATAAATTATATGTATAATGGGCCAAGAACTAACTATAAACTTTAGTATAACACTTTCTATAACATCTAGTTTGCAGCAAAGATGTACTTAGCGTTCATATCTTTTTACCTTGGTTTTGGACATCTTAATATAAATTCCTTATTCTACTATATATATATTGCTCTATCAGGTCTTAGTTTCATTTTATAAATTTTATCTTATCTCTTCTATAGACAGCATTTAGAACCAAGGCAATGCAGTATCATCCTGACCAGAACCAAGATAATAGAGGTATGCCTTTACTAGTCATTAATAGGATCTTGTTAACTCCAACCATAGCATTATTGATTCTTGGATGTTAAAATGTGATAGAGGCTTCTGAGGCCAAGTTCAAAGAAGTAATTTGCTCATATGAAGCCATACAAAAGGAAAGGAAGAACCAAAATCTGTAATTGCCCAACTCTGTACAACAACCCAGATGAGGTATTCAAGTTAATCACCAAAGGTCCTCTTAAGCTTTCCCATAATAGAATTATCATCCCGCTAAATTATGATTCTGCTGCTACTAAATTTTTGGTAATTATTGCATCATAAATTAATAATGATGGTGTTGGTCTGTTTTATTGTAAAGTTGTTGTCCTTGGATGCATTGAATTTTTTTCTGTGGGATTGATTATCCAGGGACATATTTAATTGATAAGCATTCCAATCAGACGTCAATGGCCTCTTTAAAATCTTTTAAATTATTTTGTACCCAATTAGTTCATTTACTGAACACTATTGGGACTTCTCGGAGACTTCTATAAATTTGTTCTACACAACTTTGTAAATATTTTTATCAATGTATACTGAGACTTTCCAATAATCATCTGCATTTGGAAGTAATATATATTATTACAGAATTTCTAGAAGTGAATTCAAGGTAAGGGTCACTACATGAAACATGTGATAGATACTACTTTTCGGTTATATTTGGAACGAGGAGAAAGGGATTAACATGTGATCCTCTATCCACTATATTTAATTTTTATGAACATTTCAAAGGTTTCCCCCAACTTGGGGGGATTTTAATCATCCGAACAAAAGGAAGGAAAATCAAAACTATATGGCATGCTCTACAAAATGCACTGCAGACCACGTTGCATATGTGTTTCTGTGTGTCTTTATTAGTGTCGTTAAGTTATTGTTATTTATTATTACAAAATTTATGTCTTGGATACTTATAGGGATATAGATGAAGTTTTTTTCTTAGACTACCCATGCATTGGAATACTGGTCATATTGGTCCACAGTGTGGTGAAAGGGGCTTCTTGCTCCAACAATGGAAGAATAGACAATTTTTTTATATTGTATTTTTTAATCTTTCTTTCAATTTAATTGTGGCAGTTGTAGTAATTTATTTTACTGGGAAACATGGAAAATGGAAAAGGATATTTATTTATAGTTATAATTGTTATATTGTATTATTTGATAATGCTTTAAAGTATATTTCATTTGCTATATGTTTATTTAATGGTTGTATTTTTTGTGTTGGTACTTTTCTTTTTACTTGGTATAGGTGGAACTTCCTGAGTTTTGATTGAATTTTGTGACCAAAACCACGAGGTGGAAATGCTTTTGTTGGTTCAAACTTCCTCTTTTATATGTTGCTAAATAATGAAATCATGTATGGTTCTTTCAAGTTGTATATCATGTTATCATTGTTGTATTGTATTAGTCAATTATTAGATTTTTATTTGTATTAAAATTTATTTTCATATTTATTGTTTTAACTTAAATGGATAACATACCAAATGGAAATATTAGTGTTCAAAAATCAACATTAGAATAATAAAGAGAAAGATGGAGACTACACATTGTAAATAGAAGATGTAGAATGACCACGTAACAAAGACATAGAACAATTAAAAAAAGAAGAAAACATAAAGGATAATCAACACCATTCAAATGGCAAACAATTCTCCACGAGTGACAATGATATCTATTGGATAGGTGGCTTGGTCAGTAAACGATGCAGGTAACTTTCAAATGTCAATTAACATATCAAACATTTTTTTCCTATACAAATAGACATATATTACCTTCAAATTTTTAGCATATAATTTATTTATTTTATTTAACATGACAGGTTATAATTGTGCACCACAGAAGTTTGAATGATGTAATAGAAATAAAGCAGGACCAAGTAATTACATGTCAGCAACATGCAACGTGGTTAGTACATTCTTACCATCAAAATTAAACTTGTGGTATTTCAATATTTTTCTTATATTTTTTTAAGTGTGTAATGTAAAGATTGTTACATTTGAAACAATTATGGTTAACATTACACCTTATAATGTCTTGCATTCTTTCTAACTCATTCTATTTAAAAGTTTAAATTTTGTTTAAATATAATTTATTTACCTTTAAACATTACAAGTTATGGTTTTATACTACAATGATTTGAAGGACGTAATGATAATGAAGCATAATCATATAATACACATATTATTAACATCGAATGTCATGAGTGCTACTTAAAAATGTTACACTAAATTTTAGTCAATTATTTGTAATTTTTTATATGCAAAAAAAATTATTTTTCTTTTAAATATAATTTATTATTTCCTTTTACCATTTTATCATATAATTTTATTTATTTATTTATTTAACATGATAGTTGTTAATTTATGTTATTGAACCTAGTAAGTATATTCTTCTTATAAGTTATGTTGTAGTTTAGTAATATACTACTTCTTCAATTTATAATAAGTTATGTTGTAGTTAAATAATATACTCGAAAATTTTCAAATATCGTTCAATTGTCTATTTTAATTACATGTCAACATTGTCATACATGATTGTTTTACCATGACACATCATATGTGTTGCTTTGACAGAAAAATGTTACTTAAAATATTTGTATATGGTTTGTTTGAAAGTAAACATTGTTTATAGCATATAAGTAGTCGTACAATCATGTGCTTTCATTCAATTTATTGGGTGTTCATAAATGATGACATTATAGTTGCAAATGATTGGGGTACATATAGTTTTTATGTTCAAGGTGTAATATATCACAAAATAGGAAGATTTTATCCAAATGACGCGTCTAAACCTTGTTACATTTATGACATTGAACGTTGAACATGAATTACAAAATAAAATATGGGAAAGTCCTCAACTTCATCAGACCATTGTTAATAACTTGCAATAAATATTATATTAGTGCAATTCTTTTGTGCATGTACTTATATAACTTGCTCAATAACCAAATATTCTTGAATGTTCTTTATTCATATAAAGAGGGTTTTGGTAATGAAACACAATACAATCTTTCGATTTCATCTAAAGTAGCAACAATTATTATTAGTGGAGACACAAAATCAATGACACGTGGGTAAGACATTCAAGTTGTAAATCATGATGAAAATTTAATAAACATACAAGAAATTGTCGGATATTACTACCCTTTACAAAACTCTCTATTATTTTCTTTTGGTACATATGATTAGGACATCAACACAAAAAATGATAATGGTTGAAGTATCTCATGCCGAAAATATTATAGTTACACCGCTCATGTAAATTTTATCATGATGACATATTTTTGAACAATTTACTTATGAGTACATTTTTTTAATACATTATTACAAATACATGATTACCTCAATGTAGATTCATCCAAATGATCAAATATGTAATAATACAAGCGAGATGACTATTACAACAATATGTCGTAGATAATTACATCAAGATTGAGGTAAAGAAATTGTGATGGATTTAGAATCATCAAAATAATACTCGTGTAGAAGTGTACAAAGGTTTACAAGATTCTTTGCATGGAGGTCAAACTCACATAGGTACTTAGTGTAAGTAACATACAAAATTCATTACATTTAAATATATTAACACTCATATTTTAATATCTTTGAGGATAATGTTTGCAAAAAGATAATATTACCAACATCATTTATTGGTAGTCGTCGATATTTGACACACCACTTTAAAGATGGTATGACAATTGTTGCTCATGACAATAAACTAAATATTTTCCTTACATTGACATGCAATCTGTCTTGGAATGAAATTCCTTTAAAATTACAGAATCTACAAGACTATCTTGACTTACTCACAAGAACCTTTAAAAAAAATTGAGCAATTAAATGAATATGTCATTAATTAATGGAGTCATTGAAAATTTTATAAGTTACATGTATTTCACTAAATTTCAAAAACTTGGTCTATCCCATGTAGATATGTTATTGATCTTAGACAATAATGATAAATTATGTGAATCAAAAGACTATGATAACATTGTCAAGGCATAAATACCCAAAAAGGAAGAAGAACCACAATTTCTTGAAGTTATACTAAAACATTTGATACATGGTCCTTGTGAAACTCTTAATCTTAAATCACCATGTATGAAACACAACCAATGCAAAAAGTGATTTTCCAAAAATTTCTTGAAAAAAAATGTGTCAAGGATTCATATACTCAATACAAAATATGTTTTGATGAACCAATTTCTATAAATATAAATGTGATTGTTGACAACATATGGGTGGTTCCTTATAACCCTTCGTTAATGTTAAAATGTGTTGTTATATAAATGTTAAGGTGTGCAACAACATCAAAAGTATAAATATTTGTATAAGTGTGTTCGCAAAGGTTTAGATCGAGTAACAATGGAAGTTCATAGAGAATTTATTATAGATGAAGTCCAATAATATCTTGATGTTAGATGAATTTGTGCTTTAGAGGATTTATGGAATATCTTTAGATCTACAATGTATTGAATGAATCCATGTGTTAAAACACTACAAATTTACTTTTCACATCAATATCAAGTGCAATTTTATAAGCATCAAAACATCAGTGACACATTAAATGATGATAACCACTCCAAAACCATGCTCACATGATCTTTCTGCCTAAATGGAAGAGACCCATAATCTAAAAGATTTTTGTATTGAGAAATTTCATAACATTATTGTTGAAATAATAGAAAAACGAATGGTACTAAAGAAAACCAAGCAAGAAAGTTATTGGTGAATTTATACTATATCCCTTTTGAAGGATATACATTATAAATTCGTCAATAACTTTCTTGTTTGACCTTCTTTAGTAACATTCATTTTGTTTGTTATCACAACATTAATGCTCTGAAATTTCTCTATACAAAAATCTTTTAGATTGTGGTTCTTTTCCACTTAGGGCGAAGAATGGTGTGAGTACAGTTTTAGAGTTGTTATTATCTATATCATTAATATTTTTATGCTTATAAAATCATATTTGATGTTGATTTGGTAAATGAATTTGTAATCTTTCAACATATGGATTCATTCAGTACATGATACATCTCAAGATATTCATAAAGTCTTTAGAGCACAATTTCATCTAGCATCAAGATATTGTATGACCTCATTTGTAGTAAATCTTCTATGAACCTCCAATATTACTTAATTTGGACATTTGTAAACATACTTATACAAATATTTAAAACTTTTGATTTTGTTACGTACCTCAACATTTATATGACAGACATATTTTAAGAGTAACCAAGGGTTATAAGGAACCACCTATATGTTTTCAACAATTAGATTTCTATTTGTAGAAATTGGTTCATCGAAACGTCTTTTGTACTGAGGATATGAATCATTACCTTGACGTGTTTCTTTCAAGAAATTTTTGGGAAATCTCTTCTTGCATTGATTGTGCTTCATACATGATGATTTAGGATTAAGAGTTTCACAAAAATCATGTATCAAATGTTTTGGTACAACATCATGAAATTGTGGTTCTTCTTCCTTTTTGGATATTTCTGTCTTGACAATGCTATCATAATCTTTTGAATCACTTAATTTATTATTATTGTGTAAGATCAATAGCATATGTATATGGGGTAGACCAAGTTTCTGGAATTTAGTGACATACATGTAACTTATAACTTTTTTCAATGACTCTTTTATATTAATGACATCTTCCTTTAATTGCTCAAATTTTTCTAAAGATTCTTGTGAACTAGCTAAGACGATCTCATGGAGTTTGTTGTTTTGAAGAAATTTTACTCTAAGACAAATTACATGTCACTGTAATAAAATTATTTCGTTTATCATCATGAACAATAGTTATCATATTTTCTTAACGTTGTGTCAAGTCTCAATGACTACCAATATCGTAAGCAATAACTGTTATATCATCTTCTTGTCAACATTATCTTCAAAGACATTATGAGTGTTAATATATTTAGATGTAATAGATTTTGTATGTTACTTACATTAAGTATTTGTATGAGTTTGAACTTTATGCAAAACATCTAGCAAACCTTGGTACACTTCAGGACGAATATTATTTTGATGATTACGAATTCAAGGTAACCTCCCTAGTTTAAGCTTGACATAGTTGTGTACAAAATATTGTTGTAATAGTACTCTCATTTGTAATACTATAGATTGATTGTTTAAACGAATATACATTGAAGTAAGCATGTATGTTTAAAAAATTTCATTCATAAGTAAATTGTTGATAAATAGGTGATTATGGTAGAATTTACCTGAACCATGTAATTATAGCATTCTCTACATGAGATACTTTGGCCATTATGACTTTTGTTGTTAATGTCTCAATCAATGTGTCAAAAGGAAATAATAGAGGAAATTATAAAGGGTTATAATATTCGACAATTTCTTGCATGTTTATTAAATTTTTATCATGATTTACAACGTTAATGTTTCATCCAAGTGTCATTGATTATGTGTCTCCAATAATAATAATTGTTGCTACTTGAGATATAGTTGGAAGATTGTATTGTTGTTGATTGGAAAAACTCTTTAATGAGTAAATAAAATTCATTAAAATTTGGTTTTTGAGCAAGTTATATAAGTACATGCACAAAAGGACTACATCAATGTAGTATTTGTTGCAAGTTATTAACAATGGTTTGATAAAGTTAAGAAGTTTCCAACATCCTATTTTGTAATTCATGTTCAGTGTCATAAATGTATAGCTATAAAAAAAATAAGGTTTAGATCCGTTATTTGGATAAATCCTACTATCTTGTGATTTATTGCACCTTGAGCATGAAAACTTTATATACCACAATTATTTATGCAACTATATTTTTGTCCATATGAATACCGAGTGAAGTGAATGAAAGCATATATGTTGTTTAAAATACTTACTTTTAAATGAACGATCTAGAGGAGTAACATGTGGAAGTAATATTTTTCCACTATAGCAACACATATCATATGATTCATGATAAACAATTGTGCATGACAATGTCGATATATAGTTGGAGTAGGCATTTGAAATTTGACCATTGGAACAATATTTGAAAATTATTCAGCATTATCATGCATATTTGTGGGAATCTATGTTGCATTGCTACATTTTTTGATGTATATTATTATAAATTGAAGAAAAAGTAAAAGTACATTATTAAACTATAACATAACTTAATTATTGTAAGAAAAATATATTAAGCAGGTTCAATAACTCTTAAACGTGTATTACTTTGTCCTAATGCATTGGAATTTGTTTCTTGAAATATTTGTGACATACAATTAACAATTGTCATGTTAAATAACTAAATAAAATTGTATTATAAATGGTTAAAAGTAATAAATTATACTTAAAAGAAAATAATTTTTTTTGCATATAAAAAATTACAACAAATTAACTAAAATTTAGTGTATTTTTTTTTACATGAAGTAGATGTAAATTATTAAAATAACCTAAATTAAAATAAAAGTGCACTTTCGGTGTTAGTGACATGTTAGTGACATGTGTATTACTTGGTCATGCTTTACTATTATTATATCTTTCAAACTTTTGTGGTGCAAAACCATAATCTATCATGTTTTCAAAATAAACTAATTATATTTAAACAAAATTTAAACTTTTATATAAAAAGAGTTAGAAATAATGTAAGCATATTAAACAATCTTTACATTATAAAGAATTTAAAATAATATAAGGTGTAATGTTGACAATAATCTTTTCGATTATAAAAATCTTTACATTACACACTATATATAAAGTATTGAAATGTCATAGGTTTGATTTTGGTGGTAAGAGTGTATTAACCATGTTGCATGTTACTCACATTTGAATTGTTTGGTCCTGCTTATTATCATTACATCCTTCAAACTTTTGTGGTGTAAAATTATAACCTATCATGTTAAATAAAAATAAATAAATTACAAGAGAAATGTTTGAGGGTAATATATGTGTTTATGTGTGTGTATATTAGTATTTTAAAAAATATATATATGTATAGGAAAGAAAGGTTTGATATGTTAATTGAGATTGAATATTACTTACATTATTTATGGATCAAGCCAACTGTCAAATAGATGTCACTCTCATTCTTGAAGAATTGTTTGTCATCTGAATAATGTTGATTGTCCTCACTTTACTATTTTTTCTTCTTTTAGACCGTTTTATATGTCTTTGTTCTATAGTCATTATATATCTTTTATTTGTAGTATTTAGTCTTCATTTTTGTCTTTGTTATTCTGGTATTAATTTTTTAGAACTAATATTTTCCATTTGATATGTTATCTATTAAAGTAAAACAATAAATATGAAAATAAAATTTAAAACAAAGAAAAATTTAATGACTTTGAATATAGAATTACATACTCCTTCAACCATATAAAAGGACTATGACAATACAACAATGATAACATGATATATAACTTGAAAGAGTCATACATGATTACTTCATTATTTAGTGGCATATAAAAGAGCAAGTCTAAACTAACCAAAATATTTCCACCTAGTGGTTTAGGCCACAAAATACAATCAAAGACTTGGGAAATTTCATTTATACCAAGTAAAATGAAAAGTGCCAAAATACAACCATTAAATAAACGTATGACAAATGGAATATTTTAAAACATTATCAACTATACAATATGGATTGTATGATCTCGAAGGAGACTTGACGGTCACCACAACCATTTGGAATTCTACATCTAAATTGATCGGTCAGTACCAACTGGATGGGTGACCGACCGGTCAATTTAGATGTAGTCAATTTTATAATAATAAATATCAATAACTTAATCACACTAATAAAGACATACAAAAGCTTAGACATTCTCTAGAAGCATGTTTCCTTATAGAATGAAAATTTTGTGGATATTTTTGAAGGATTCTGTCATGTGTCTGTCAATTATATGTTTGTTAAAGTCCAATCGTAGTAATAAAAAATAAATATTGCTTCAGTGCTATAAAATCAAAGATTGATGAGAGTTTGACTAATGAAAGCTTTATTGCAGCTGTGAGGGTTGTTGATTCCTTGATTCTTAAAAGGCTCTTCAATAACAATGTTACAACTAAATATAATTATTATTTTGTAAGAATGTGACGATGAAAACGTTAAGTTTGTGGAAGATTAAGAACAATGACGATTTTTTTCAGAAAAGACAATTAATTCTGTAAATATAAAAGTAATTGTACATAAAATAACAATATGGAAAAAAAAACTGTTAAAAATAAAATAGGTGTATTAAAATAAATCATTTTATTCATTTTTATGATTTTATTTCAAAAAAAAAATAAAGTTAATTATGTTTAAAAAGGAGAAAAAATAAAAATCTATATAGATAAATAATATAATAAGAAATTGTGTCAATAAATAATGTAACAACAAACATAATTTCCTTTATTATTGGTATACATTATTGGAATGGATATAAGTAGAAAGATATTACTAAAATTTTATATTAAAATTATGAAAGATGTGTGTAACAAATATATATATATATATATATATATATATAAAATTAATTTTATACATAATAAAATTAATAAAATAAAGTTAATTGAGTTTGGACGAGAAAATGGTAAAAATACAAACAAAAAGTAATTACTAAGTGAAAAAAAATGATAAAAGGTTGCCTACATTAAAAATTATAAACCAGTTAAAAGAAATTCATTTTGCTGTTGACAGTATGAATAAAGATTAAATGAGTTTAATTTAAAAAACTGTTGTAAAATTAAAAGAATTTGTGAATAAAATTATAAGAAATTGAAGGGAGGACTTAAAACCTGGTAGAGAGATAAGAGGGGTGGAAGTAACCATTCTTTGGCAAGTGGACTATTTTCATTTTATGTGGGGTACAAAAAGTAAAAGTTTATATTTGTGTTTTCGAAAATCTCTTACTCTTCTTATCATATATTTCTGAAGGTTTTAGTACCAGACCAGAAAAGAAAAAACAACTTTATTTATATTTTTTTATAATAAAAAACAAAATAAATAAAATATTATCTGTTTATTTTTATTTATTTTTATAATAATAATTATTTTATTATTATGTTTTGTTATAGTAAATAATAATATATATTAAAATTAAGTTAAAAATAAAATAAATATAATTAACATATTATTTTTAAGTTGTTACCGCTAAAAATAACTGATTTGACCTATTCCGGTGGGTAAGATGAACAGAAACCGGAGAAGGAGGAGGATGAAAAGATGGCAATAGCTGCTGAGAGAGAAGAACGGTGATTGGTGATTGGAATTGTTGAATAGATATTGTTGAGTTTGATTCAGAGATGAACAAAGACGAAAACGAAAGCAATTGGAACCAAAAGAAAGCCGAAGATATCAAGCTAATAGGAGTGTTCCTCTTCGGATTACTCGGCGCCGCCGGAGCCACCGCCACTGCCTTCTCCGTTAGTTCCCCGCATTACTTCGCTTGTTTCCTTTTCAAATAGTTCTTCGAATCGTATGCATCTTCCTTTTTTTTTAGAAAAATTTACATGCAGTTCCTTAACTGCTGTTACCACTGTTTTTCAATTACAGTTGAAACTTCACTTCGATGATGTGTAATATATGTTAATTTTCATTCAAACTTTTGTCAAAGATTAGGTGAAACTTTCATTAATATATTTTTATTATTTTTTGATCCACAAAATAATAATCTTAGTGTTACTCTCAAATGTACTTGGTGTCATTCTCACACGAACCTTGTTTTTGGTGAAATTATTATATGTTCCGGTGTACCTCCTGCTTATCATTCTAACCAATAGTTAAGTGGGTGATAAAACTCGATTACGATTACAAAGAAAGTGGAAGGAACTGTGATATTGTGAAATAATTTTCTGTTTCCGTGATTTTGCCTTTGGCATCGTGCGAAGAAGTTGATCCAATGAGTCATTCACCTGAATTTCTTTGATTTTGGGTGGCAGATCTTTTTTAGTAATGTTATTATTCTATGAACATATGTTTTTTGTGTCCGAACTGTAAACTAGAGATACACATGATATTAGTAATCTAAGTATGAATTTAAGTTTAATGAGAAATTAGGATGTTATACAATGATGTTAATAATTTAAGTATGAGTCTAAGTATCATGGAAAATTAGAATGATATATTAAGATGAAAATCCATAAATTCATTATTGGATTGAGAGTGATATCATTACTTTATGATATTAAATTCAGGTCTAATTGGTATTGTATTTCTCCGATTAATCTCCTCTTCTCCTCTTCTGTCGTCCTAATACGTGAATCATAGTGAAACCTATGGTTCATGTTATAGCTCAACTCTTTGTTGCTGTCCAGGTTTGATCGAGACTAATGATTCACAGTTATTTTCGATCATTTGAAAAAGAAGCGCAGAGGAACTATAAACGACTTCCAAAAGAGTACGAGGAGGATGTGAAGAGGGTGGTGAGTTTTCTAGTAGAGTCTAATTTTTATGTATGGTCGCTTTTAAAATGTCATAAATCATGGTTCTGTGATTCTGAAAATAGTAAAAGTCATCAAATTTGGCATAACAGAAATTGTCATTGGATGTGTCTCTGCATACGCTATTTATTTCTCTGGTGGTATCAATTCCTTCCGTTCTTGTTTTGTTCTTGTTTTATAATTATTATAGTTAAATTGCCTTTTAAAATCAGATGGGAGATGTAGAAGAGTCGAAGAGGTACTTCAAACGAACGCGAAAGGAGTACATGGGAGATGTAGAAGAGTCAAACAGCTACTTTAACCGAATGCGAAAGGAATACATGGAGGATGTGAAGAGGGGTGAGTTTTCTAGAAGAGTTTAACTTTTACCCTAGTTTTACACATCTTAACATAATTTCCTTATTCTGTTATATATATTGTGCTCTATTACGTCTTAGTTTCATTTTATAAAATTTATCTTTTCTCTTTCATAAACAGCATTCAGAACCAAGATGATGCAGTAGCATCCGATCAGAACAGCATAATAGAGGTATGCTTTTACTAGTCATTAACAACAGGATCTTGTTAATTCCAACCATGGCATTATTGATTCTTGGATGTGAAAATATGCTAGAGGCTTCTGATGCTAAGTTCAAAGAAGTAATTTGTTCATATGAAACCATACAAAAGGAAATGAAGAACTAGAATCCGTAACTTTCCAACTCTGCAAAACAACTCTTTAAATAGAATTATCATCCAGTTAAATTATGATTCTGCTGGTAAATTTTTGGTAACTATCGCATCATAAATAAATAATGATGGTGTTGATCTGTTTTATTGTAAAATGAATTGAATTTTTTTTTCTGTGAAATTGATTGTCAAGGGACATATTTAATTGATAAGCATTGCAATCAGCTGTCAATGGCCGCTTTAAAATCTTTTAAATTATTTTTTACCCAATCTATTCATTTACTGAACACTGTTGGGACTTCTGGGACAAATTCTGCTGCAAATTTGTTCAAGGCTTCGCAAACATTTTTATTAATATATATATCAAAGAACGTTATAAGATAAAGTATGTATCTTGAAATAAATGTATAAGAGATGTTTTATAAAGGTATGTCTACTACATTATAGGTGATAATAATAAGTTTATTGTGCTTACTTCAAGTCTCTCACAAACGTGACATAAATACTCAACAAACATGTCAGAATATTTAGAAGAAATTAAATATATATATATATATATATATATATATATATATAATATTTATCTTGGTTCTCTTCCACCTTTATAGCAAATAAGTCCATAGTTATATACGCGGAAGAATGTGTACAACATGACATAATTTAAGTTGGTTGGTCCAAAAACGAATGTAAAGTATTCACAGAGATATTTTCAAAAATTTCATTTTTATTTTGGGTGTAAATCTATATCTGAAATGAAAACAAAAAAACAAATACTGAAAATCATTTTTTCAAATTTAACTTTAACAATTTAAAATAAATAAAGGGAAGTTGCATTTAGATATACAAATTTCAATTTTTTATATGAAAAAAAAAACAAAGAATTAAAAGTTGTATAAAATTTTATGACTTCTGTGGTTCAGAAAAAAAACAAATTTTGCAACATATAAATGTTATATAGTTTTAACCGTAATATTGAATGACTTATCATTCTGTTAAATTATCTATATTAGGTTTTTTATTAAGAGTTCTTTTTCTAATAAGATTTACTTTTCTTGTAATTTTATTTAACAAGATTATATAAAATCATAAATATATTAGCTTAAAAAAAAGTATAGATTTGTTCAGCTGATGGTTAAGCTCAGTTGAACAAACTTTGCTTGCAAATAAGCTTAAGTGTACCGAGCAACATTAAAAGGAACAAATATGTATGCATGTATATTTAAAATTCTAAATCAAAATTATTGTACATTTAACCCAGAAACACTAAGTAGAGATTGTAAGGCGAAAAGTTTGAACCAAATATTATAAATTTAGAGTTTAAGATCCATCAAATTACCGGAAAAAATACAAAAACATTGAAACTACATTGAGAATATAAAATTATGTTTAATGTTTGTTTTGGATTTGGATACAATAGTAGACTCATCAAACCTTGGTTATATAATTTTAACTAAAACACAACATTTAAATCAGAATAAGTAAAAAACTAATAAATTGTCAAAAAAGAATATCTTCCTTTAGTAATACAATATCTTTTTATTTATTTGAATTAATCTACCTTTGTCATTACTTTTTAACTATATATCTATTTTCATTATATTTATCTTTTATTATTTAAATCAACGTTATACATGTATTTTAGGTTCTAAATTCTAGAAATCTCTTGTTGTATTTATATTTATATTAAATAACTATACTACAAGTATCTGAATTTGATTATTTAGGACAAATTAATAAGTTTGCCAATAAGTCATTAAAACACGGATTCCTACGTTTGTTTATAGGCGTGATTACTCTTTTATCTTCGGTAAGATTAGAAGAAAAAATATACACCAATTATATAAATTTAAGCATAACGTGTTTCGCCCTCTAGTTAGACCAATCACAACTCAGCTAAACAGTATGTCACCATCAATACCAACCAAACCAACCAAACAGATTGAAGTTATGCATGGATGATATAAAATTTTTTAGAATTTAATAACACTAAAAATATTTCTTTACTTTGCTGCTCAATTGTTTTATCTGGCTTCTACATTCGTCATTATATTATCATAAGAAAAAAAAAGATAATAAGTTATTATAATAAAAAAATTATATACCAAAAGAAACGTCTAAAAATATTTAAAAATTACTTAAAAATTAACATAATAGAAAAGATAAAATATGAATAAATATTATTTTTGAAAAAATATGTAAAATCTATAAATATTTCAAGCACTAAAAGTTAAGAAAAAGTTTGTCATGTATGAACGATATAAAATTCTTGAAAATGTTAGAGACCAAATACATATTTAAATGTATTTAGATTTAAATGTAAATGATGATATCAGAATGAAGATTATAATTAAAATCATTTTCTTTAAAAAACAGTTTGGATGGTTTTAGTTGAAGATGAATGAAGGATTTAATTTCTAAGTGCCGTGGAAAGGGAAAAAGAGATATCATACATGCACTTAAACAGTGTATGAGTAACAACAGACTACAAAGAATACACACGGAAGAAACCAAAATGCTTAAAGAACTAGGAACGAACTTCAACCTTCCCTCATATTCCGAAAAAATGGAAGATAAAGAAAGCTAACTTGTTCATCTAGAGAGCACCTTGATTTTCTTTGATGCATCAAAAACATATTCTCTATTGTCCAACCGGGGGAGCTCTGTAATAAGCTGGAACAGTCGCAGGGAAAAACATTTGCCGAATCCCTTCAGCCTTAATTATGGGGAAGATGATTCCAGATGCACCCTAACAAAACAAAATTTCAGAAAATTACAAATTCAGTAGTAGAATTCACCCACAATTTTGTAATTTTTTTCTTGAAATTTTAATAGTAGAGAATGCGTTAAAGGGCGTGTAAAGTAGCTTTTAAAACTTACAGAGATTAGTCGGGCCCCAATCCATATTCTCTTAGGTGAAGGAAACGGTAACAATAAACGGCCAACACCATATATTGCAACAGCAAAGAAATGGAGAACCAAACTCAAAGGACGAGGGTTTAATCCAGAAAGTAAAGAAACTGGTCCTTCCGAGAATAGGCCTCCAAGGCTTAGATAATCAAAGCAAGCTTGCCGCATTTCCTTCCTTGCCTGATCAGGGGATGCACAAAAAACTTTGTAAAGCGCACCTGCCAATGTATTTATGGTGGATGCCACAGGCTGCAAATTAAAAAGTAAACATCAGATTTATAAATGGAAATATAAGATTGGCTTAGTGGTAAAGTTAGAAGAAGATAAGTTATGTTTGCTAAGAGTAGAAGAGATTGAGTTTAACTCTCCCGCAATCACTTAATTGTTATAAGGTTAGTTTGAAAAGAAAGATAGGAGAGATAGTGGATTCAATTTTTTGACTAACAAATACTAATGACTAATATTTCGATGAGTTTGGGTAATGCTAAGATTACCTTACGCAAGGTATAAAAGGATTCGAGGTACTTGCAGAGTGTGGGTGCATCATTGAGGTCAGGCAAGGGCCTTAGAAGATTTCTCAGCACAACAATATCAGACAATGCGACAGTCATTCCGCCTCCTGTTAGTGGATGCCGCATGTTGAATGCATCTCCCATCAGAAGGGCTCCAGGTGTAGGAAGAGGATCTGCCGGCATGCTTCTGTTTGGCATTGTCCTTATGTTGCCCTTGTCCACAGCAGCTATGAAGGCATCATAAAGTTCAGGGGGAATCTGCAACAGTTTGTCACTTCATCGTCAAAAACAGACCAGTAAAATTAAAAGTTAACAAGATTCTACACAGTGAAAAGTTAATCACATACATTCAAAGAATAAAACACAATTTAAACAGTACCTGTGGAGCTACTGTTGTCTTCAAATACTTTTCCATTTCACCGTTTGAAATAGAAGGAACCTTCTTACCAGGTACATCGACCAGACACCGAATCTCTGTACTACTTATACGATAGAATAGAATGGGTGAAGGGTCTCCCAGTATAACGTGGCCATGATTTGCGCATGGAAGCTCGCAGTTCTCTAAAAGTAAACCAACAAAACAAGAGGGAACATCCACCTGCAAATACAGCATTATAAAATATTAGTAAGGACAATGGTAGTTTGACATCCTTACACTCATTTGACTTGTTTTTTGTAATGAGAAATAATGTGTCAAATGTAAAAACGTGTCAAAGTATTTTTTTTCCTATTAGTAATTCAGAATTCTGCGTATTTCCCTCTTACTTGGTGAGTTTATAGGAAGCTGATGAATTTGATATTAGAATTAAGGCGAAAGGCATTCACACCTTAGGATTACAGAGAGAACGGCGTAAGTTTGAGAAGCAGCCATCACAAACAATGGTAAGAGGTGCAAATGTTGTCAATTCCTGACCATCTTTGTTCTTATATTGCACACCTTTAATTGTCCCTTTCTCTTCAACTAGGGAAGTCACTGTTCCTTGCTCTAATCGCACGCTGCAGAACATTTAAAAAGAAAAACACCATGTAAATACCTGTACCTCAATTGAATAACAAAAATCACATTTTAGTTCACATATCATTTCTGAGTTCTGTTCTGATATAATTACTGATTCATATAACATGATTAGATAACACTATAGGAACCACAAGATTCTAATCTTTTTTAATATATTAGAAAAAGAAGTATTAAAGGAAGGATATAGAAGCATATGGTATAAAGTATAATCGAGAAAGGAAGAAATGAATACTTGGGAAGGGTGGAAGCCTTTTCCCGCATCCTCTGAATAAAGCGACCATTGTGAAAGCTCCTGCCAGAGACATCTGAGTGAAACTTCTCTAAGGGGTAAGAGAGACGAGTATGTTTCCCATCCTTGAAAAGGGCATAGCCAAATACTTGCTGAGCATCAATTTTGTCTACACAGTCTGCAATTAAACACAGCACAAAAAACCTCAGAAAAATTCTAGAGCAATAAACGGCATGTATAAAATTAATACTTAGATTACCTTCAAGCCCCAGCTCAACCAATTTGAGATAGCCACCTGGTTGTAGCAACTCTCCAACAATACGGTCAGGCTCACTCAGATCTCTTTCAATCACGTGTACTCGACGCCCATCCTATAAAATAATATTTCTGTAGTCAATACCCATATCTATCTGTATGTCCAGAATCTCACTGATAAACAACACAACACACAATACAAATTACCCATACGAAGTTCAAATTTCCAGTGGTCTTGGCATACTGTATACTTAAAAGGTATGAGGATAACAACCAAGCCAGACACGAAAAGGGTGCCCAACAGGATCATCAATAGTAGAAATTCCCTTAAACCGTGATCTGCTGGCCTAACCTCATTTTTATATCCAAAACACATAAAATAACAACAGAAATCATAGATCGGGATCCTCAAAAGTGAGCTAACACAATAACAGAAGAAAATGTATGATCTCATATTTTGAAAAAAAAAAATAATCAAACATGCATAATTAATACACACTCAATGTGAGATTTCAAATTCTAGAAACAGGTCAATAAATTAATTAATATATAAAGATAAATATTTTATATAGAAGTATTGATTTCAAAGTTCTCCAACTATAACTACAACATGGAACTACGCACTATTACGCATAGATATTAACGAGATAAAATTCCACATCAATTTTGAATGTGTCCTCTGATATATTATTTCCAAAAAAAAATAATAAACCACAAAACATCTTATCTGTTCTAAATTAGAAAACGTTATATCTTCGTCCTTCTGATGCTTAGCAAAGAAAAACTCAAAAACTCCCCAACTTGGTGAAACAGGTTCTGTCTTCTCAAATAAATACAAAATTTTAAAAAACACCAAGAAAAACAATAACAAATAATTTGTCCAGATAATACATGTCGTATCTGTATGCATATTCGTTATTAATCAACAACATGTCCAGATACATGTCCAAATAGTACATGCAAGAGTAACGGATCAACAACATCTACCTTTCCGAGAGTGTGCGCCAGAGCTGCGCCGGCTACACCAGCTCCGACAATAATGACGTCAGCGTCGCCATCGCGTTTATCCGATCTGCATTCACTAGTGGAGGTGGTCACGGTTTCCGATAACTCGATTCTGTTCACCGGCTTCGGCAGAGAAGCGCGACGCCGGCTCTCTCCGCCGAAGGCGAGGCTGTAGAGCGCGAAGAGACTCAGAACGGAACACAGAATCCAGCCAAGAACATACGGATCCACCATTTCGGAAAAACAAATCGGAGAAACCTCCTCAGAAGAGAACGACGGCGACGCTAACGCTAACCGGACGGTGGAAGAAGAATATGTGTTGTTCTGTTCGCTCTAAGTTTCTCTCTCTGCCTCGCTGGCAGAGAAAATTTGGGACCGTTTCAGTTAGGGAAAACGGAGCTCGAACGAGAGGTCCGGGTTTTATAGGGCCATGCGAGGCCCGAGACTCGTTGTTTACAACGGCCACGGTACCGTCACATTAGCTGTATTTCTGAACAAAACAACTATAAAAGAAAAATAATAAATTTATATAAATAAATAATGAAAAGGGATGAAGAAAACAATGAAAAATAAAATTAGAATGTTTTCGACTAATTTGCGCCGTGTGGGCATGTTCCACCTTCCATTGCGCAATCACGTGTGATGTGTGAGTCCTTAAAAGTTAAGATAAAATTTCAGTAGTCAAAAAAGTAAACTCCTTTAAGTTTTAAATATGTATTTAATTTCTCTAGTGGTAAATAATAACTTCAATCCTTTAATTTTATAAGATTATTTTTTGGTTCTTCAATATAGAAATATAGAATTTATTCTTTTATATAATATAATTTTTTTATTTTTTAAATGTAAAAGTTAGATTTTAAGAGAAGTATTGTTTGTTTATACATTTATTTAATTGATATTGTTGTACAAAAAAAAACTGATAACGTGTCCCTAAGTGTCATTTATAACTAATTGTTTGCATGAAAAGACGGATAACAATTCACGAATTGTCATTTATGACTAATAAATTCATTGAAAATTTATTTATGTATCATTACACCACTTTTTAATTATTATTTATTATTAAAAAATTTATTAAATGTATAATGTTAGGGAAAAAAGAACAAAAAATTTGACAGCTAATGGTTGGATGAATGTGAAGGTCGTGTTTTGTATTAGCTAAATTGTATTCGCTTAAGAAATCATTAGTTTTTTACTCGAGAGTGAAAATAGTTTAATGAATGAGAGCATGGACTTTTTTCTTTTCTGATTTTATTTAAAAATATATATAAATAGTACTTGTTTCAAATCATATTTTAATCTCAATAAACGGTCATGTTTTTTGTTTATAAACTTATCATATGATAATAGGAACTAAAACAATGAAATCATTATTTTTTAATATAAATTCATCTTCATAACTCGGTCAAATCAAACGTAAAAGTCAGTTATTTACTCTCTTATTGGCTTATACAGGACATTCATGGAAGCAAACACAATATTAAACAATATTAAGCAGTGTAAACTCAAATGTTAATATGTTATCGCTTCAATAATAAATTATATAAACAATTCACAAATATAAACATGAAATAACGTCAAAAAATTTACATAATTAAGTTAAAATAATTATTTACTCATTTTTAAACTTTAAAAATCAAAATTTTGATTAAAAAAAATATATTTCACATTAAAATTTAAAAACTAAAAACATATTTAACACGTAAAATACATTACAAACATGTAATAATCTCTCACATTTTTAATCGGTTACATTCCTGCATGTATAAAAAAACAAAAGATCTGTGAAATAACAATAATTTAATACTAATCACAAGAAATGCTAATACTTTAAAAAATACATACTCGCTAAATAATCTTTATTAAACACACCAAACATTATAATTAGATAATGATCCATTAGATAAAAAAAAAAAAACTAAATACATTAAATAACCTAGCATCATTTTTCATTAATAAAATAATTCAATAAAGACCATATGAAAATATTTTATAGAATACTTTTATTGACTTTTGTGAAGCATACCATAATCTATTATTCTGACTTGAGTATTATTTACTTTTTTCACTTTTATAGATTAAGTTAATTTATATTCTAAGTGAAGACTTTGATATGACGTTATTTGTGAATTTTTTTTAGTCTAATTCAATTTTACGAAATCAAATTTGAAAGGAGAGATTTGTATTAATTTGTATACTATAAAATTATTTTATTTATAGTTAAGACTTCTAAAAAATTTACTATTAAAAAAATCACATGTCAATTTTGTTTTAAATTTTTTTTATAGAAAATATTTATAATTTTTGTTGTGAAAAAAAATTTGCAGGACAATGCTGTCAATTTTTTTGTAAAATATTTTGTATAAAACATTTTTCGCAACAAATTTTGTAAAAAATATTTGCGAATTTTATAATTTTGTAGAAAATAATTATTCACGAAAAAATTATCTATCAATTAAAATTTAAAAAAAAAATAACAGGAAAAAGTATTTTCTTGTAAATTTTTTTAACAAATTTACATGAAAATTTTCATGTAATATGAGAATTTTCAATGATTGTAATATTTTATTCATAATAAAAATTATTTTTAATTAAAAAAATTTATAATTTATAAATTAATATCTAAATTCATATAATTAATTATTTTTAATCATTAAAATTAGTGATGGTTTTATTCTCTGAAATTTAGAAGAAAGGTTTATTTATTTTGTATGGAAGTGGAAGGTACTATAGCAGTAGCTTTCGTGTTTTTCTTCTAACAATTTGAAATAATGTCAGCTTCAAACATGAGAAGATTGATGTAAACACCATGACTTTGATTTTTGATTCGCAGCCATTCGCGTTGACTGTAGAAATAATTTTTATTTATTTTTTATCAGCAAAACGGTAGAAATAATTACTTTGGCATCACTATGATTTGCTTTCTCTATTCATTGTCTTCCACACCCAAAGATGGAACTGTTCATAGTCATAGAGCTTCCAACAATAAATAAATAAGTTTAGTATTAAAAAAAATGGAAATATTATGTTTTTTAAGGAAAAAATGTAATAAGTGATTAAATTACTTTGAAAAGGTAACTGATCTAATACGGTTCAACAACAAAATGAGTATAATTAATTTATTGTGTATAAAGACTTGAATGGAAAAATAACATCAAAAAAAAATAGTTTATTAAAAATATTTTTTAATTTAAAATGAAAATAATGTATAAAAAATAAAAATTACTAAATTAAAGTTTTTAAAAATATGCGTATGATAAGAACAATTTTCATTATATGTATAATTATACATATGGCTAAAATTAGAAGTTAACTAGTAATTATTTGACCTTAAATAAGCGATATGCATTTGTATTTTAACATTTACCGTAAATGAAAAAGTAATGATTGCTGTTTAAACAATGTGATGTTCAAAAACAATAAAATACATTTTCTAGCACACAATTGTATGAATTTTATAAAAAATTAATTAATTAAATTTAAGTTATGTTTAAAATCTTAATTTAAGTAAGGACATGTTTTGTATAATGCATGCTAAAAAATAATAATTTATTGAGATAATTAGTTCTTAGCGATTTGATAAAATAAAGTTATGTTAAAAAAATACTATTTGTAGTCAATTTATACTACAGAATATTTTAGTACGTGCCTTAATGCGTTTTCTTTCTTCCCATGACACTGTTAAATTCTTCTTCTTCTTTTGTCGATACATTATCATGATATATTATGATATGCTATTGCAATTACAGAAGAGTTTTTTTTTTTTTTTAAGTTATCTTCTTTTCTTTATTTTGAAATTATCTGTTTTTTTATACACAGATAATTCAAAGTGAATTACGTATTTGTATTAGACAAGTATCAAATATTTTATGATATTTTATTAATATTAATTTAATAATAACGTATTTTATCTATAGATCATAATAATTTATAAAAGAATTTTAACAATGTTTAATAGATATAATTTTAATTTTGATTCACACAATAATAATCATATAATTATTATGATTTAAAAAAATTTAATATATTTTTTAATATATATATATTACATACTGTATTATATTATTTTCAAAATTAACATATATCAAATATGTGCAGTATTTGATACATGTATTATATTTATACATCATAAAAATTCATCAACAAAATAAAATTTATAATAAATTTTACTGATAAATTTTAAAATACAAATTACCTTCCGAAAGTTAAATTTGTCGTAAATATTCGTTAACAAATTAAAATTTGTATCATTGAAATATGTTGTGATAAAATTTGTTAATAATTTAATATTTTTAAATTCATTAGTAATAATTTTTTTAAAAGAATTATTAATAAATTTATCGGTAAATTGTGTATAATTTTAATTTATTAATGATATTTGATGATTATCGACAAATATTTTTTTACAGTGTTAAAGTCAACTCTCTCTTTTGTTTTCGTAAAAGTAAAGTAGAATATACAAGTTGTTTTTTCTTCCCAAGTTATTTTTCTCTGTCAGTCATTTTCAAATTATTCTATTTTTCTTTTGAAATTTCAACTTGTTATAAATCTCGAAGAAAATTAGGAAAAAATATTATGATTTTCTTTTTAGAAAAAAACACCTTATATTTACAAATAGAGAAAATATAACACAATGTTAAACATTAGTGTGTTTGAGACGGAATTAAAATTCACTGTGTAGTGAAAGAATCCGTGAGAAATATTCGTAGATAAAATAAAATAAATTAAAAAAACATTATTTGTACCTATATCGCAAGAACATAAATATTGTTGAGGCTGGTTCTTTGACAATGCTCAAATTGTTCACGTCTCTTCAACCCTTAACATACGTTACTTTTCCTCTTTTGTTATCATGTGAGTTTTATATATTCTAAAATAATGCGACGAATAAAATATATTGCAGAATTATGCAATTAAATATAAAAACATAAGTCAAACATTTTTTTAATTTTCAATCACAAAATTATGCAAGAAACATTTTTGCATTTTGTCGTATTAAAACCACACAGTAGATTATGTGTTTCAAATTATTTTTGTTGAATAAGAAGTTAAGATTTTTATGCAGTCTATACTACCAATAAAGGAAATATTACTTTTGTGGTATCCGCAATTTTCTTTTGACTATTTTTCTTCCGATTCTTACAAGATAAGTTACGAAATGCATTTCTTTCAATTATTAATAATAATACTATAATAATAATAATGTTTCTATTGCATATTGACGTGTATATTAATTTTAAACTCTGATTTTTTTTTTCATCCGTTTGCATTTTTAAATAGCCAAGAGAAATTTTTTTTTATTACTTTATTTCCTGATAGAGGTTACTAAAATAAAAGTGTTAAGATTATTCTTTCAAGCATTACATCACTTTCAACTATATGCTTTTATCTTTTAGAATATTAAAAGTATCTTTCAGTTACTGATCATAGAGTAACTCCTTCGATAAATCACTAAATAGGTTTTATCTTTATCTAAAAAATTTTGATACTCAAAATCAAAAAGGTCAAATCCTACTCAACATATTTCGGAAACATAGCATGTTCTTACGTAGTTAGTTGTTGTAATTGTTAATGTACTTTCGAAAGAGTTACGTTAAAGCAAACGACAAGGAGAGCTTATAATACAAATGGGGTTTCCATTGGATCTATTGATAATAATAAATTATACTCTTAATATATGGAATAAATTTGATTTGGACCATTCAAATACATATTAATATATATAGTATGAAAATTCTTAATAATTTTTTTAAGGTATGTACAACGTCAACATAGATATTATAGTGATTTGTTTTACATTAGATACTATTATATATTTAAAGACAAGAACGATTAACTCTTATGTTAAAGCTTTTAGCTCCATAAATAAGGTGATTTTATATCCACACAAAAAAATGATTATTTGATTATATCCTATAATTTCAGCTATTTTCGTTGTATTATAATTTAATCGGAATCTATTAATCTTCATGGAGATAAGATAAGAAGATGCAGGAGATGTCTAAATAGTATTCACATATTTATTTATTTTAATCATATTCTTATAATGATGATAGAAAAACATGGAAATAGAAAAACATATTTATTATTTGATGTTTAATTATTTAAAAATACTACATATTCAAGAGGGTTTTCTTTCTTTTGGGGGCTATCCCTCGTGAGAATGGTCACTAATTTTTTCCTGATCTTGCGATATGCGTGCAAAGCATGGCTTATTTTTTATTTTTTATTTTTTGTCTGTAATTTCTTCCATGCGTTTAGATGTTTTAGTTGTTGAATTTAATAAATACATAATAACGATAACGAATAATAAATTTTAAAAGGAAAACCAAACAGAGGCTGCAAATCAAGGGGCTTCGTGTACCACCACAACATAGTGAAACCAAGGGGCTGCATATGAATCCAGCTAATTTATCTTTACCAGGTACAAAAAAAAAACAATAAATAATAAATAGTATATATTTTTTTTTCATTATGAGGATTTTAAAACAAAGACAAAATTGAAACCATAGGGAATATTTATCATTTTCATATGTTCTTGGCATCTTTAAACATAATGTAAAGTAATATGTAAAATATAATAACTTCTTCATGTTTATGTGAAAAAGTATAAATAAAAAGGATGGTTAAATATGTTTTTGGTCTTTTAACTTTCAGTAAATTTTGAAATTAGTTTATTTTGAAATTTTGGATCAATTTAGTCCTTCATCTTTCGAAATACGTGGATTTAATTCTTTTAATCAAATTTTGTTAAATTTATTATGCATTTCAGGATTCTATTTGAGTTGTTTATATTATTTGACACATTTTTGTTTTAATATTAAGTCAAATACTATTATAAAACACGTTTGAAATGTCAAATAAACTTAAAAAAATTGATTAAAAAAATTAAATCCACGTATTTTAAAATATGAATGATTAAATTGATCCAAAATTTCAAAATTAACTGATTTTAAAATTTACTGAAAAGTAAGAAAAAATACATATTTAATCCTAAAATACAGAGATTCCTCTATAATTATTATAAATTTCTCAAATAAAATTATTTCCAGCTGGCAAAACCTAACATGCCTACGTTCTGATAACTCCAAACAAAAGCAATTAATAATGATAAACAAAACTGAACCATATCTCTATTCGTCTTTATATCATGAATGATAAAACTCTTTCAAGTTTTTAATGCAACTATACTAGAGACGTAAACTTACCAAAGAAAAATGATTGAGAGATAAATATTTTTCCATCAACTAATTCGTGAGTTTAGGGTTTACTTATCTAATTTTGTGTTATTCAAACTGATAATTTCTTGGTCTTCTTTTTTCATTAAATACGCCAACTAGTTAGTATAATTTTCAAATATTTGATGTAAACATTTAAGAAAAATGACATTGAAATTTAGTTTATTTAAAAAAGGATTCATCAATGACAACCAACAAGGTATTGGATTTTTTACATGATTCTAACTAATGTTTTTGTTGGCAAAATTTATGGCTTACATCATTCATTCATGGTGACCACTGAGAGGGTCCATTTTTATTGAAATATATGCAACATTATTGCTAAGTTCAAAGTGTGGTCCTTATTCATATGTTAATAGAAAAAGTTATGGTTCATTTTTCTTTGAATTTATAACATTTATGTCTAAGGGTATAAATTGTGGTCCTTACTCTGTGTTAATACATAAAGTTAGGGTTGGGAGGGGACCACATTTACCGATGGGAATGAAAAATTAAAATCTAAATAATTGGCCGTTAAATACTCAAATGACAATGTTAAGATATATCAATTTTAAATTAGTGTGTTAATTTTGTCTTTAAATTTGGTGCACATATGTCAACAGTGTGATAGGATATGGGTAGTAATCCCTTGTATCTTACCCGTTGGAAAAATATCTGCTCTGTATCCATATTTGTGTCGAAATTCATTATGCGGATATCCACATATTTATAAAGAAAAAATTTAATATTTGATAACATGTTTTAACTATAAATTCAAATAAAAATATAATCCATAACATTCATAAATTTCGAACAAAATACAAATAATTTATTTAAACAGTGTTGAATAACAACTTACAAAAAAATGAAGATTTTTTTAAATCAATTTATAAAAAATAACACATCCAAAATTGATGTATTAATGTTTTAATTATTTTTTTTTTAATTTAAATTAGATTATAGCGAGTATGGATATCTACGGGTACGAATACTATGTATCCGTCCCGTTAAGATATAAAAATTAACCGTACTCGTCATCCATGAATATTCATTTCCTACTCATTACGGATGTTATTCGCGGATACCCGTGATATGAATTTTTTTTACTTCCATATTTTCGCATCGCATCCAGTTCTAACTACAGTAAAATAAAGTTTAACCTATCTTCTGATTAAGTATATTTAAAACAAAATATTGTTTTTTTTAGGATTAAGTTGACGTAATTATTTAATGTGTATAAAATAGATTTTAAAAGCTAATTTAATCACATTCCTTTAAAAATATATTGGTGATATATGTGGATTTTTGTCAAATTAATATTAATGATATAAATGAGAGATGTAAGACATTTTTAATTTTTTTTATCTTATTACATTAAAATACTCCAATAAGAATTTCTTACAATATCTATATTTTAAATTCAAGATTTTTATATCGAAATACTCTAAAGCACGAAAAGTTCACTACACAAAAAGACATTAAGAAACAAATTTCACTCTCCATTCTTTCTGTTTTCCTTTTCTTTCTTTCGTTTTCAAAACTTTTTCTACTTGTTTTATTTTGTTGTGCGTATCATTTTCAAAAGTTCTATTTTTGTGTATCATTTTCTGTTTTGGGGGTATTTCAAATGTTCACAACACAGATAATTTAACAATTATATTATTTATTTGTACTGTTTATATTCTAAATGGGTACCTCAAAAAGACATTTTCACGTGTTAATATGTTAAAATTTAGCAACTAAAGTACTAGAATGAACTCTAGTGTTTGAGAAATCTGCACTATGCCATAATCATTTTCAAGCAGGAAAAAAAAAAAAAAAAACTCCAATTTGTTGTGAAAGTGTTACAAATCCAAGTTTCAGAAAACACAATATTTACACGTGAGAAAGAAATAAAGCATACAATAAAATTTAGGACAAATGTCAATTACTATTCAATTAAGGAAATTGAGATAATGAATTTTTTACTAATTACTCAAAATTATCTCCTTGTGGTAAGTCCACTCTATCAAACGAAATTTCTAAGAGTTGAATACTAATATAATATAGTGAAAACTTGAAGTTTTTTTTAGTGGAATCCTAATCTTGAAATTATGCAAAATGCATGATGAATAAAAATGAAATATGATTTGTTTGGTATGAAGCACTATTCTTTAATGTCTTTGGCTGTACAAGGTGTTGATTTTGACTTCTTCAGTCAATTTATATATTAAATAATTTCATTTCTATATTGAAGACTTGAATATCATGGTTATTAGTGTATTCTACCACTTAAATATCACAGTCGAGTTTGAGAAATTGTCATCTTTTCTCACTTAAATTCCACCACTTTTGTTTAATTTTTGTTAATGAAAAATCCAAAATCTTTTTCATTCTTCTTACTAAATAAATTCTTCAAACAAATTTTGTATTTTAAATATTAATGAAATGAGTTGACCCACAATCTCTCATTTTTCTCGTAATTTTTACTGCTTTCATTCTTAACTTTTATTTTACGGAAAATCCAGAGTGTTTCAGTCAATGAGTCTTTTGTTAGTTTCTTTAGATTTAGATTGTCTCATGTTTTGATTTATTGGACATGTGTTTTTAGAAGGTCAATGATATTTTAATAATTTTCATTTAAAATACGAAGAGATATTCTTTAAGTGATTTTGAAATATTGAATATTATAAAATAAAAAAAATAAAAAATTATTTATAAAATAACACCTAAAATTATAAGAAAAAATTATTAAAATTTAATAATTAAAAAATTAGTTTATTGTATTATTCACTTATATATGCCTATTATAAATAATTATTATAATTTTCTTAAAATTATGATAGTTCAAAAGCAGAGATATTTTTATGATTTTGACAAGTGAAGATAAAAATGATTTTTATGACTTTCAGGATTTGTAAGGAAGGTATGACAACTGGTTTCTCTTGCGCGAAAAATGTGACATGCTAAGAAAGGGAGAAAGGACAGTGTCCAATAAAGAATGAGAAGACACCAACTAATTTTCCAAGCCCCACTGTTTAAATGAAGAAAAAGTTAGTTCTTTTGAAGTCTTAATGGTCCTATAAAGAAAAAAAAGGTAGAAAACAAAAACTACATAAAAATAAGGCTTTTATGTGTTCAATACTTTTATTATTGAGAAAACACTTTCTTCAAAAATACTTTTCATTGTTATATGATATCCTTTTCCTTCATGTGTTAGCTAAACTAGAAAAGAGCTAAATAGTTGTATCCATTTTTTAATATGCTTAATATAAGAATAGTGAGTAATTTATTGTAATATTTACATTTTAAATATTTTTTTATATATTTGAAATTATTGCCAAACACTTATTATTATTATTATTATTATTATTATAATAATAATAATAATAATAATAATAGTAATAATAGTAATAGTAGTGCAAGTAATTTGAGAATCAATATTAAAGATAATTTAAATATTTTTTTTTCAATTTTATAGTGTATGATAAAATTGTGATATAGTTATTGATTATAAAATAGATAACATCTCGAATATAATAACTTATCCTAAGAGTTTATTTCAATTAACTTGAAATTAAAATTAAGTTGTAAATGACTTAATTTTATTTGAAAGAATAGTTTTCTTTTGTTAAGTTTAAAGAACAATGCATAATAACACATATAGTGTTAATTTTAGAGGAGCTTGTTAAAGAATAATTACGCAAAAAAATTAGACAAGTTACTATAAAAAGCACTCACCATGTAAATTTATGCAAGTAATTTATAATTTGTGTACAATAAAAAAAAAAACATTGTTCATGTACAATTTTTCTCGTAATAATTTATTTATATGATGATGTTGTTAATGTTTCTAATATTTATAAAAAATTCTTTGTCGATGGAAGAATGGTTAAAGATTGTTTTGATATAACTAGGTTGATAATTTATTGACATGAAATTGAAAAAAAAAAGAGTTGAGTCACAAAAATAGATAATGAAAATTGTTATATAAATAATAGTTAAACTATAAAATTACAAAGTTATAAAATTACAAAAATTAAAAAATTAAAAAATCATAAAATTATGACAAAATTATAGTAAAATTATAAACTTACACGTGTGGAAACTAAAGAAGGTAATAAAGCTATATAAAAACTACATCATCTAATTGACAACACACTTAGTGAACAAGAAATTATGACTTAATCTAAAGTTCCCCATTGTTGTGGAGTTAAAACTTAATTAAATATTTATAATATATATATATATATATATAAATTTAATTTTTCTATATTAATGCTCTCAACTATTTATACTCTTTTATTTGTTGTCTTTAATTTTTCTAGTTTTTTTAATTATTAATAATAAAACAACATTGTATTACAGTTTTCCATGATAGAAAAATTAATAGAGTTACAAAAATTTTCCGGAGAGATTTAAATATAAACGATTTAAAATATAAGATAAAATTAGAGGACTTTTTTAAATAAAAATACAGTTAAGAAAGAAATCCAATTAAAACTTACGTACTCTAAATCGAATTCATAATTTGTTTTTAACTCATATTCCTCTTATCTCAAATTGTTCTAGAATATAAGTGAAGCTCTCAATTTCACCACACAAAACTTTATCGTAATATATGTATGGTTATAAAAGAATAATGTTTACTAGCACATAATAATTTGAGACAATTTGTGTGAAATTGTATTTGACAATTTACGATGATAACACGTAAAATGCACATCAAATGATTGAACTCAAAAAATATTAGCAATCTCAAGTTGAGATAGATAGCAAAGATAGTGAATCTAAATTATAGATTTTAATTTATAACATAATAGTGAGTTATAGTGAATATACAGTTTATTTATACTTAAAAGAAATTAGAGTACTCGAAGTCATGTCACAAATGAAGACATATAATAAAATGTACTCTTTTAGTTTCTTTCATATGATATGTTAAAACTGATGGGCAGAGTCCAATTACCAAATCTGAAACCCTGCACAGAAGGCTATTTCTTCCTGCACCAGTCAAATTTCTTCTTACACCCTGTCACGGAAATAAATAAATAAATAAATAAATATATATATCTATATATATATATATATATATATATATATATATATATATATATATATATATATGGATTACATCTAAAAGAAAATAAAATATTTTTTCAATTTTATGCCTGAAATAAGGGTGAGTGTTTTTTAATGAAGATATTCGACATTACAATTTAATGTTACAAATATTATAACTTAACAATAAAATAATTTTGCACAAACTTAAGAATAACAAGTAATTATTTAATTTTTTACACATTCAAAAATGAAAGAATAATTTTAAAAAACAATTAATTGTATTATTTTATTTTTGCAAAAATGGTAAAGAACAACAGTAACAGAGGAATCAAATCTAGGTTGAGCGGGAAGTAGCTATTGAGTGAGGGTTTTGGTGGGAATGGATTTTGGATGTTCAGAAGTGAGTGTGTGGAAGGAAGCACTCTCTGCATACCAATCTCGAATTCAAACACTCTCTCTCGCCAAAAACAAACCCAATCTGGTTTCTCTCGATGAATTCTACTGCAACCACCTACCTTCCCTCCTTCGCCAACGAAACCCTAACCCCTTTCTCACCACTTCAGAGCTCTCCAGTCTCATGCAATGGAAGCTCACGCGCGGCAAGTGGAGGTCACTACACTCTCTCTAACTTTCTCTCACTTTTTTCTGTATGATACCTTAGTGATTGTTTGGGTACGTTTTTGTTTTGGTTGAATTTTTTCAGGCCGCGCCTGTTGGATTTCGTTTCGTCCCTAGACGACGCCGTTGTGAAATCCGCTTCTGAGAAGGCATTTCAGAGCCTTCCCGATGTTTCCAAAGCCGTCGATGAACTCACTGTATTGAAAGGCGTCGGTCCCGCCACCGCCTCTGCCGTTTTGGCGGCTTTCTCTCCGCACTTAACCCCTTTCATGTCTGATGAGGTCCATTACTCTGTTAACTTGTTCACTCAACAACAATTTTCGTTCAAATTATCAAAATATCAAATAAATAATTAATCTCTCACATCTACTGCTTCTGTAATTCTAATCCATTCTATAACTTACTCTTATAATTATTTGATATTTTTATTTTACTTTTTTGACATTTTTTATAATTTTAGGGACACTTAATTAGTGTTATTATTATTTGAGTAACTAATCCATGCATCAAATTAAGTTTATAGCAATAATAATAATATTATTATTATTATTATTATTATTATTATTATTTTAGCTAACCCTGTGTCAGATCGGAACATTAACAAAAAGGAGAGTTCAAAAGTTAAGACTCCTATTAATAATTATTGACTGGGGAACTTATTTTGGGACACTCAAGTTTCGAATTTTTTTAGGAGTTGAGCTGAAGAGTAATTTATATACACTTTCTCCCTAAACTCATTGATATACTTCTTCAAGGGTAAAACTAAGTTCCACTATAACAGACATTAATAATTTACTCCAACAATATTATATGAGCGGGTGGACTTTAGTTCGGAACTAATAATACTAATTTATATTCTTACAATTATGATTGGTTAATGTGTAAAATTATATGGACAATATATAAAAAATAAGTTCTTATTTTTATTTGAGATTACTAATGGAGTGCATTGCAGGCTATGGAGGCAGCTCTTGGAAACTCAAAAGATTATTCTCTGAAGCAATATCTAAAGTTCGTAGATAAGTTGCAGATGAAAGCGAAGGTATTATTCTGTGCCTTTCAATGTGAGGATTCATGCTTTTTGTTTAACGTTTTAATGTAGGAAAATGGGAATAGGTTGATTGTAAAGTATTTGTTGATTGTAAAAGAAGGGAATGTTATGCTGATGTAAATAATTTTATCGAATTGAAAAAGTACTCCTTGTTCCAAAGGAGGCTGTGATTACCAACATATTGTCCTAGGTTTTAGTTGAAGTTGTGTCGTGTTTCTTGAAAGTGTAAAAAATTATAAACAAGCGTTGTTGATGCAACCATGATTGTAGCCGTAATGCAGTTGTGGAGACTCCAAAAACTTCCATGCCGCAACTGCAATTCAGACCATTTTTAGACACTTGATATTATCTCTCTTTTGCGTTTGATTTTGGCATGAATTTGGTGCCGAGGGACAATCATGATTTTTTTTAACGTGAAAATCTTGTCATAAGGTGTGGACTGGAACTATAGATGAACTTACATCCTAGGAATTTGGTTGTGGTAATTTGCAGGAACTAAGTTCAGAAGGGGACTCCTTTACCCCATCTGATGTAGAAAGGGCATTGTGGAGTTATGCTGTGGGGCAGTCATCATCACCCGATTCAAATCAGGAACCTAAGACCAAACCAAGCAGGAGCTCTAAAAGGAAGAGAAAAAATTGACACTAGTAGCAGAGCAACAATGTATCTTCTTATTAGAGTATAATAGTTATTGCCTTGCTATATTGGGGTTTGTTCTTCTACATTAGACAGTACTGATCACTAATCATTATCAGGTATTTTCGTTTTAAATTATGGCCAAATTAAAGTTTCATGTTTTTTGTTGACATTCTCTTCTCGCAAATATCAGGTAGAGATGGCGTGCGTTTTGGTTAGTGTATGTAGATTGATATTAAAACTTATAAGTGTATATCCAAATTTGCTTGAACTCAATTAATTTTAGAATTAAAGATCAATTCTCAACACGAAATGATATTTCATCATAATTTGATTGATTAAATGTTAATCCAAACACGCTCACCAGTTTATAGCCCCTGTTGTTAGTTAATATGCTTGGTTCTCTCGTAATTTGACTTCATAAATTCCATAACATCTTAAGAGCACCCTGCAATATTGTAGGTGGTACTTTTATTGAAATGTAGGATGCACAATAAAGACAGTATTAAGTTTCATGTTAATGATTTATTATTATTGTTATTGATATTATTATTAGTAATTTAGCATGAATTCTTTATTAAACTTTTCTTTGATATATCCCAAATTTATCTTCTCCAAATTTCTGTACAAATCAAATCTCAGTCATGTCACATTAAGACTTTGTTAATATTGGAACCTCCTAAAACAAGATAGCCAACAATCAGCGGCTATGTATTGCACCATAACAGAGAAAAACTATCTATCATCTTTTTATTTAGAGTAGCCATGTATGTATTTGATAATAGAGTGAACAAATTCCATTTTATTTTCGTTAGCACTGTAACTAAATATGAGAAAAGTTCCTGCATATAAAGCAGCTTTGTTTACATGGTAAACCATGTATGAAATGATGATCAGTCAAAACTGATTCATATCCATTGAGCAAAAAGTGCATTCAAGTACTCCTTACTCATTGGTCATTGTTACCAAAATGAAATTATGGTGCCTCAAGTAAAAGGCCAAAACCCCATACATAAGAATCTTTAGTTTGTAGTTCTCTCTCTCTGGCTATGTACTTTACATACACAAAGTTGATAAACATAAACATTACCACGACCATCACACTTTCCCTCTTTGACCGTGAGTTTGGCGAAGCCCCAAAGCCCACCACATCCACCCACTTTCATGGAAACATGACGACATCGAAGGCAGCTTTGGCTCGTTATCTGGCGCTGTGCTCAACCTATCCCCCACCGTTGTTGGTGCTGGTATGCTTGTGCTGTACACAGGCGTATGGTGGCCTTGGTCGGAACCTCTTGTTGCTTTGCTTCATCATAAACAACGTTGCAATGCTGGTCGTGGACATGGTTATCATAGGTATTATATTATCATATTTCATTATCATCATAGTTTTAATTCTCATTGTCTTTTGCTTCATTGTTTCGTGGAAGGAATCAAATCATGTATTGAATCATTTGAATTTTTCTTTCATTTGAAAAGTTGATTTGAGAAACATTTGAAACTTCAACTATTTACATTTAATGGTTAAGCGGCCTTTCCCAACACAAAAAGAGTTTCATTTTCCAAGGTTTTGATAGAGAAAAAAAATTGGGTCAGAGTTGACTTTAAGTAGGTATGCCCACCCTAAAGTTAGAAAGGGGGATAAAATTAAATTGATGTACGAAAGGATAAGGACATATTATGAAACATGAATTCTGAAATATATATATATATATATATATATATATATATATATATATATATATATATATATATTTTAAAAAAGATATATAAGAAGAGCAATTATTTATGTTTGAGCTTTGGTTTATCCGAGGTTATATGTTAATTGGGGTAGTTTTAAGTGTTTGAAGATTGATGCAAAAAATGTTGTAACTAAAATGGTTTGTGACTACTGTCTTTTGACAGGTGATGTGTTCTCAAGATCATGTTCAGGAGTGCACAACTCAGGGGTTGTGGAAGAATGGTTTGATCAATGCTGGTGTCTCTTGCATCATTCAGGTGTGTGAGTACGTCTCTCCCCTCCTTTTACTTTTACAACATTGATTTTTTTTTTTTTTTTTTTTATTTATAAAAAATACATGTTTTTTAATTGAACTTTTCTTTTTGGTTGTGCCCATGACGCATACACCTAATAATAGTTAACATTCATGAAATAGACATTGATTAGCCCTTCCCTTACCTCAACTGTATGATTTTCACTTAGATACACCTTAGCATTGCCTGTGGGTTGGCTATTGTATTTGTGGTGATAACAGCAGGTATAACAATTGTTAAGTTTAACGATGGAAGTATTGAGATGCCATGATTAATGCCAAAGTTCACTGGATTTGAATTTTTTTTTAAGCTTTTCACTACTATACCTATATTAGTCTCTGCTTTCATCTGTCATCATAATGGTAAGGGTCGTGTAGGGTGGTAGGTTATCCTCTTTGTTGCTAATTATTCTCTTATTCACTAAATAATTATCAATAATTGCATTGCAATAACAAATTTTGTATTACACTATTTTCCTTCCAAATTTGTTCTAGTTCTTGGATTTATGTTGGGTATTATAATGTTGAGTTGAACGTCCAATTATGTGTGTAAAACTCCAAATTAATAAAGCTCAATTTGTCTCACTTAACTTAAGTGGAGAGGGGCTTTTAGGTTATTTTCCCAAACTTTGGAAGAGAGAAATGAGAGAAAAAATTGGTTGGCATATTCACCAATCCACTTCAGTACAATTGTGAATACTGTTTTCTGCATCCTTGTATCGAGCTGAAATTTTGACAATATTAACTCCTTGGTAAGTGTACTAAGCTTTACAAATAGTAAACTGTAAGACCGTGTATAGTTTTTTCAAGGGACTTGTGTAATACTAGTCAACTATACAATTAATAACTTATCTCGACTAGAGAATATTTTCATAATTTTGGTGTCATGTGTATGCATAATTGATTAAAATCAACTTCAGAAGTTTATCACGCTTAGAAGATGGAAAGGTTAAAAATGATATGGAATGATATTGTTGGAGTTAGATTTTATCGACCTCACTCTCATGCACTTAATCGTTCAACTCCTCTCCATTATAATGTCAATGTTAACTTACAACTTTACTCGAACTCTAATCTTGTAATAGATTGAGTGTCGATTTCCTTGTTAAGAGTCAATTTCTTGAGCCTGGGGAGTTGGCCACTGGCTGATTTCCTCTGAAATGAGCGGGCCCACATTCAAAGATCTTCCAATCAAGACGAGGAAGACATCTTTCAATACAAACATTCATTCCAAAGCAAAACCCCTTAGATCAGTATCAACAAATGGAGAATATCCAATAAAAAGCATTTATATAGGTTTATGAAAGCTGGAAAAAATTGCAGAGAAAATGTAAAAACTTAAACACAAAATAGGGCCATCGTCCATCAAAATGGCGCTCAGCCTGCCAGAGCTAGTGACCACTAGAACGCTGGTACTGGGCGCCCAAAATCTCTTCCATTGAGCTTAACATATTTAAGTGATTAGGTGATGACTGCTAATTAACTCCTAATCTTAACTATTTATATATAGTTGTATCACGTATGATCTAAATTAATAATTTTCATTTCTCACAATATATGTAGTTGTACTAATTTAGTACATAGTTATCAATCATTGTATTGCGATAAAAAAACTTTCATTTGCTGCTTTACTTCCCTAAAATGTATAGCATGACATGATTCAGTTTACCATCGACATAAATCTTATACCTTTTTTCTGAATTCTAATGCAGTTCATACTATAATGAATTCAAAGATCCTTCCCAAATGAAGGCCATAGTCCGAACATTACTGTGCTCATCTGTGTACACAGTAATCAATCACCCTTTTTGGTTTCTTATGTGGGGACAGAACAATGGGTGATATATACCAGCGAACTTTGAAGGAGATCTTGGAGTAGGAAGCAATACCCATAAAATTCTCAGGGACAAAAACGGAATTGAATAAAATGATAGGATGCGAGAAGCAATTGCTAAATTAGTTTGAAGGTGTTGGGTGTAGTAGATGTGTGGTGCTTGCGTTTAACAGAAGCAAATTTTTATGCAAATTCAACCCTTCTGATTACTCACTAAATAAAATTTTGCTGTAGAGTATAGATTTACTACTTATTTTAAATATATTTTCAAATGTGTTCGTGATTATTAGATAAGAAAAAATTAGTATTTTAGCTGAGATGACACAAGCTGGATAAAAAGGGTATAGACACGATTTGCCCATTTTTAATAAAACGGGATCGGCAGTGCTTCGATAACAGATCTGGGTGACATATTAAATTGCTTAAATGCTTTAATTGTGAAGTGTTTATTGTGATGCAAACAAATTAACTCAAATTGACACTTATTGTGATTTATCAAAATAAAAATATTTCATTCTTTTTATACTTAAATACTTTCTTTGTTCAACAAATTTGAACTACTTTTCTTTCTTTCTAAATTTAAAATTAGTTAGCTTTGTCCGATTTTAATGATATTTCATTTTCATCTTTAAGGTTATTTTTTATCATTTTTAATTATCGTAAAGACAAAATATGGGTCATTTCTAAACTACGAGACGAAAATAATAATTCTTAATCTTGGGGAAAACTAGATCTAAATTTAATATAAAAAACAATGTAAGTCTTGCGCTTATAAATAAATAAATATATTAAATTGAGATATAATGTTATTTTAAACAATAAAAATTTAAAAAGGAATCAATTTCGATATAAAGATAAAAGAAAGACGTGTTCAAATGGTTGATAGAAACTTTTCGTTAGTTGCAAGTGTATAAAATCTATAGTACTGAAAATATTTAATTTAGATATTGAGTTTTGAGTTATAAAATAAGAGTAGATCTTATATTTTTTATTCTTTGAAATACTATTTCTTGATTCAATATTTACTTTTAATTTGATTTTATTTTTTAATAATTATCAGCCATGTTAAATTTGATTAATCTTAATTTAAATTTTAAAATTTGACATTACGATGAGATTAGTACAAGTTTTTGTTTTTGTTTTTCATATAATTATCTCTTTATTTTAATATTGTCAATATGGAGTTATTCTTTCCTTCTATCATAAAAGTTTACTTGAGAGTTAATAAAGTTTTGATTTTTATGTATGATATTTTTGTAGGTTGAATACATTTTTACAAGGAACATTGAGGTGGGATTGAAATTTGTTTTTATTTCAATATAGTTTGATTTTTAAATTTTAAAACCAAATAAATATAGTTATCTAAACTTAATTCTATTAATTTTTCTTGATGTGTTAAATAGGGTTTATAACATATGATTAGCGTTTGAATTGTTTACATGTTTCACTTTAAGTGTCAATTTGAAACATTATTTAATATGTAAAGAAAATTAACATCGTTGGATTAAGAAGAATATATCTATTTATTTTTAATGTTTGAAAATCAAAATGTATTAAAATTTAAAACATGAATTTCAATTTCGCGTTCAAATTTATTGATTACAAACATGTTTATTTTTTATTTTTTATCTTTATGGATCATGAAAATCAATATCAATCTTTGTCTTGATGTGATAAAGCTTTTTGTATTTTCAAGAATGGCGAATCAAACACCAATCACTTTGGTTGTATGGTATATCCTATTTCTATTAATAACTTCAAACTTGCTATAAAGTTTTAAATACACATTGTATTTATAATAGATGTGCATAATTTAAAAGTTTGAAATGTCTAATCACCATATTTATAGCTTAATTTGGAGTTGTATATTTTGTTAAAACAAGAAGAAGAAGAAAAAGCTTAACGGCTGAAACTAAAGGGGAAACATACATATGGAAGTAATATCAAGCAAATACAATCGTATTAAATTCCCAACAATTAACACATGAAGATATGTATATCACTATGTTGTAGTATATGTAAAGAACTTCACACCGGATATAACTTACATAGAAAGGTTCAAAACACGAATAAACCAAAACACACTCAACTCTCAACCAGCTATAACATATTATACACAACCGAAATTTCATAAGAATCTCATCACATCCATGAAGCAGAAAGAACTAGGCACCGGAATGCATCCAGTTATCAACTAAGGACAAGACGACAAATGGCATGATTCGAACTCCAGGATTGGTGCATGAAAATGTTACAGGAACTCTAGGCTTCTTAGATATTGAAGACAACTTGTACTTGACAATTCAGAATCTTAGGCATTTAAGGAATTTCTTGCTTTGGTAGTTCTGAAACTTTAGGCAACTTCGGTTTCATCGACTCAGGAATTTTAGGAAATTCTGGTTTAGGTAATTTAGGGATTGTAGGTAACTCTGACTTAGGCAATTCGAAAACTTTAGGTAACTCTGGTTTAGACAATTTAGGAATTTTAGGCAACTCCGGCTTAGGCAACTCAAACTTTGGTAATTCAGGAACTTTGGACAACTCAGGAACTCCAGATAACTCGGGCTTAGGCAATTCAGGGGTCTTAGGCATCTCAGGTACTTTAGGCAACTCTGGTTTAGGTAGTTCGGAAACTTTAGGCAACTCGGGTTTAGGCAATTCAGGGATTTGAGGTAACTTGGACTTAGGCACTTCAGGGACTTTAGGCGACTCTAAATTTGACAATTCAGAAACTTTAGATAACTCGGGTTTAGGCATCTCAGGTACTTTAGGCAACTCTGGCTTAGGCAATTCGGGAACTTTAGGCAACTCTGGTTTAGGCAATTCAGGAACTTTAGGCAACTCTGGTTTAGGCAATTCAGAAACTTTAGGTAACTCTGGTTTAGGCAATTCAGGAACTTTAGGCAACTCGGGTTTAGGAAATTCAGGAATTTTAGGCAATTCTGGCTTAGGCAACTCGAACTTAGGTAATTCAGGAACTTTGGGCAACTCAGACTTAGGCACTTCAGGGACTTTAGGCGACTCTAACTTTGACAATTCTGAAACCTTAGATAACTCAGGTTTAGGCAATTTAGGGATCTTAGGCATCTCAGGTACTTTAGGCAACTCTGGCTTAGGCAATTCGGGAACTTTAGGTAACTCTGGTTTAGACAATTCAGGAACTTTAGGCAACTCTGGTACTTTAGGTAACTCTGGTTTAGGTAGTTCGGGAACTTTAGGCGACTCTGGTTTAGGCAATTCAGGAACTTTAGGCAACTCTGATTTAGACAATTCAGGAACTTTAGGTAGCTCTGGTTTAGGCAATTCAGGAACTTTAGGCAACTCGGGTTTAGGAAATTCAGGGATTTTAGGCAATTCTGGCTTAGGCAACTCAGACTTAGGTAATTCAGGAACTTTGGGCAACTCAGACTTAGGCACTTCAGGGACTTTAGGCGACTCTAACTTTGACAATTCTGAAACCTTAGATAACTCGGGTTTAGGCAATTCAGGGATCTTAGGCATCTCAGGTACTTTAGGCAACTCTGGCTTAGACAATTCCGGAACTTTAGGTAACTCTGGTTTAGGCAATTCAGGAACTTTAGGCAACTCTGGTTTAGGCAATTCAGGTACTTTAGGTAACTCTGGTTTAGGTAGTTCGGGAACTTTAAGCAACTCTGGTTTAGGCAATTCAGGAACTTTAGGCAACTCTGATTTAGACAATTCAGGAACTTTAGGTAGCTCTGGTTTAGGCAATTCAGGAACTTTAGGCAACTCGGGTTTAGGAAATTCAGGGATTTTAGGCAATTCTGGCTTAGGCAACTCGAACTTAGGTAATTCAGGAACTTTGGGCAACTCAGACTTAGGCACTTCAAGGACTTTAGGCGACTCTAACTTTGAAAATTCTGAAACCTTAGATAACTCGGGTTTAGGCAATTCAGGGATCTTAGGCATCTCAGGTACTTTAGGCAACTCTGGCTTAGGCAATTCAGGAACTTTAGGCAACTCTGGTTTAGACAATTCAGGAACTTTAGGCCACTCTGGTTTAGACAATTCAGGAACTTTAGATAACTCTGGCTTAGATAATTCAGTAACCTTTGGAAATTCGAGTTTAGGCAATTCAGGAATCTTCAAAGGTGGTATTTCAGCTATATTGGGCAACTCAGGAACCTTAGGGAGCTCAAGCTTTGGGAATGCAGGGATATTTGATGCTGAAAACTGGGGTTTAGGAAGTTGTGACACTTCTGGTTTTGACAATGTTGGTTCCAAAAGAACACGTGCTCCAGCAACCATCGTGTGGCTGCTTGCTGAGAACAACATCAGAAACACAAACGAGAAAATCACGTTAGACAAACTACACGTACCCATGATTGAATACAAGAACTTCAGAAGAATGAATAGCAGAAGAAGATTTTGACAACAGTTTAGAAATGCTCTGTGAATGCACACTGCTGATTTCCATTGCATTGCATAAAGAGTCTTTTATAGAAGAAACTATGGAGCATGCAACGTGAGTTGGTGTTAGCTCAACTTCTTACCCACATAGTAACCTTCAATCTCACACCAAACTTTAATCAGAACCGTTGTTGTTCACCTAATCTATCATTGGAAGCAGACGAAGACACATTTTGGTCACCTTTGTTTTGAAGCGTTAAACAACAAAAGTCAATGTTGTAACCTCACAAAGATACCACAAAACCAAGTATCAACACTGATTTTTGGCAATATAATAGTTTCTTGCAAGCTTTCTTTGTGTTTGTTTCGTCAACAAAACCAGACTCTATTTCAACCCCCAATAAACTGTGATAATTAAGAAGCCATTATTATCTTTGAAACGTGCAGAAGTGAATCACAGGTCCGCAGCAGAAAAAGCAACCTCGTAACATTAAAAACTTAGATGACCAACATTTAACCATTTCGGTACACGTTTCACATTTATAAACCTTATATTTACTTACATATTTGGTCGCTGTTCTTCTTCCAATATTTGTGATGTAAATGATGTCACCGAATTATAAATTGCTGTATGATCAAACATTGTAAATTTCGTATTAAATATTTTAAAATTATATCTTATGCTGTTGAAAAATGAATTAATACGCAGTTTCACTTGCAATGTATTGATATTCAATTAAGAGTAATTTTCTTAAATGCAGATGTTACATATTTTATAACCTTTATTTTTTTTAGAGTACGTATTTTTAATTGATTAATTGTATAAATCTTATTTATTTCACATTTTAATTTTGTGTTGTTATGTAAGAGGCAAGTATTTTAGAATTTCTTTTAAAAATAAGTTACATATATGTTTACTACAATAACAAAGTTTGTTTTATGAGAACATTTTTAGTATAAAAATAAATAAATGAATAATGAAAAATATTAACTTATTACAAGTATAAATTTTAAAATTTAAATACAGTAAATATCATTATATTTAAAATGCAAGAGATAACAAGTGTAAATATTGTTTAAAAATACCTCAAAAGATGTGATTGTAATTTTCTCCAATTCATACATTGGATTCTAATCAATTTTGGTCAGTTTTGACAGATATAAAATATTTCAACATTTAACAAAGATTAATGAGTACAACAACCGTACCAGTTTTTTTTATACTATGAATTAATTAGAAATCAAGTTTATCTTTCTTTATTCATAGGACTTGATGACATTTAAGAGAGTTTAAAACAATTCATGTAAGATGTTCAACCAACTATACCAGAGAACTTGAACATTACAAATGAAGTTTGATTTTGTATTTGAGAATAAAAAACATCAAACTTATCATGTCTGTGAATAAATATGACAGTATAAAACCATTTAGATTTTCAGTAATTATCCCATTTTCTCTCTAACAAGTTGGATCAGTGAAGAACACATCATGTTATGTAAAGAACACCATAAAATGAAAAAAAGAAACACCAATACTTGAAGCACTGATCTACATAAACAATCTCTCACCACCATCATACAAGTTGCAACATTTTCACCCTTGTAGATAGATGCATGCACTAAGAAGCTTCTCTCATTAGTTACATTTTCTTTTGAAAAGAAAAACATAAGAACAACCATAAATCCTTGCACAAGTACACACACTATCAAATCTGCAACACTGTTGAAACTTGAAAACAATGTGCTTCAAAAATCTGAACCTGGCAACTCTATACATAATAATAATAATAATGATTCAACAAAAGTAATGATAGTTGCACACACTTTACTCGCATGCTCCACAAAATACTGCTCTCCATGCCATTAAACAAGACCATTGCAACTTGTTCTACATCATCATCATCTAGATTTCACACATTATAATGTGTAACTCATTTTCCAATTCATAAATCTAACAAGTCATCTTCTGCTAAAACTTCGAAGAGCCAACAGTTAGGTATTAAGGACCCTATACAGCTAAACCCTTTATTTTCTTTCTCTCTATTGTTCCCCCATTTTCAACCTTCAGTTAAATTGTGCAGTCAACAAGAAAATTCCAAAGTCTTTGTTGTTGTTGTTGTTGTTGTTGTAACATGGCTATATAAGAATCCACACACTATAACTCTGTTTTCAACCGCCCTGTTCAATTTAACAATAAACTACAAAGAATCAAGCACTTGATATTGATTGTGCAGACAACCAAAATTAAACTGAGATTCTGTCTACTATTACCATTTGGTCCCAAGTTGTCAAGTGCTGTATTAGAATCGTATCCAATTCCATAGAAGCTTTGGAACTCATGGTCCAAAACATTCTGCATGTAAGAGTATCAGTATTTTTCAAAATTCAGAACTAAAGGGTGTTGATTACAACAGTGTAAATAGAATATGCACCTAAACTGTAAAGGGTTTTTACACTATCTTTCATTTACAAAACAGTCATGTAAAGTTAAGTTTTATTTACATTAGCAATTTTTATTTTTTTTACTTTGATAACAATGCATAGAAATTAAACTCATCAGAGTGTAACATGTTCAGAGATGTTTAGTCTTTTTACCTGGGGCAAAGGAGGGAATTGTGATGATGTACTAGGCATGCCAGCCAATGTTCCATGGAAATTTCCACTGGGGAATGTGTGAGAGGAATTGATACCAGGACCATATGCACTAATTCCATGTCCTATGCGTGATTGAAGAATCTGAATGAAGAGAAATGAAATCATCTTTAATTCAATCTGTTAAAAAATAGAAAATGGACCAAGAAGGTTAAGGCCTTCACTCACATCCTTGGATAGAATCCTGTCTACATCAAAGTTTAGTTCTGGGTTCACTGTGGCAAGTTTCATGGACAAAAACTGCAAAATATCTCTTTCATAAGTTCACTGACCAAATCACAAAAACCATAATAACTGAACAGACAAAGAAGTTTTCATATTGAGTTATCATGAAATATCTCTTACTATGCTCAATTCAATTTTCAATGGTAAATTGAAATCATCAAGTATGGCACTACTTTCATACCTCAACCTGTTGCTGAAGTGATTGCACATAGTTTATTATCTCATCCAGCATTACTGCTTTGCCAGTTATCTAACAGAAACCAAAGACACCATCATGGTTTATCCAAAGAGAAAAGTAGTATGCAGAGACATGATCATAGTTTCAAGAGAAACCATTTAACAGAATCATAATATTTAAATCACCTTGTTGCAACCAGGAACAAGTTCTTGAAGCAGCCTCATTCGCTCACTAATCTTTTCTCTTCTCACCTGCAAGAAAAAAAGTTGTATAATTAGACAATGAAAAATACATAAAGGGTCTCAAACTTTTTCATGACAAATATTGTGGTGAGACAGGGATGGTACTCTTTCTGCAAGACTGTGGCTGTTAGTGGCTTGTCCTCTTCTAGCTCTCACGTGAATGAAATTTTCTTTAGGAGCTTCTCCACTTTGAGAACTGTTGTCCTTAGCTTGCTTCGCTGATTGCTTGCCACGCAAATCTGCACTATTGTTCTGCTCAACTTTTGGCTTCTTTTCATGTTCTTTTGGACCATCACAGGCCCTCCCCGGAGAATCTTTCACAGTTTCACTCTCAGCATTCTAATCCAACCTCGTAAAGCGTTTCGATCATTAGCTCTCACAACCACACAAAACAACACCAATGAAACATTCCAAAAATCCTAAACGAGGTAGTATATATATAGGACAAAACATATATACACTTGCTTAGATACTTCTGCTATTGTTCTCTAATCAAAATTAGAATCTCACTCTCTTTGTGTGTGACCTTAATACAAAACTTTTTTTGTGTGGATAGTAGAAATAAAACTCCAATTTAGATGGGAAAACAACACACAAGAAATACTTAAGAAAGTGCATCTGAGTTTTATCCTTGGAGATATCACATTCAACTGAACAAACCTTATTTGGGCTGAAGGTAGAATTATGATCAAGCCCTCTCTTTCTTCTATTCCCACTAGGACCAGATCCTGGTGCTTCCTCTTCAGGAATTGAATCCTCAACCTGAGATTGTTCACCATTAATCTGAGCCTCCTTGATCGGATTATAATGTGGTGGGTACCCTGAGTTAGCCACATCACCAGACCCATGCTGGCCAAAAGGGGCAGCAGCACCAACCATTTCTGAGAAGCCCCTGCTTGCATAGGAATGAACCTTGGGAACCATGCCCCCTAGATTTGAGTCAGACATGTATTGAACAAGGTGGGAAGTGTTGCTCATTCCTTGGTTTTCCAGAACAAGAGGGTAAGAAGAGTTGGCATTCGCAAACTCAGCATGAGAAACCATTGAGGAGCCTCCAAAAGTTTGAGCCTGACTCAAGGAAACAAGTGGATCCCAAGCCGAAGAAGCAAGAAAAGGGTTAGCTACATCAGAAGGTTTGGCCATAGACACGGAACTAATAGCCATATCTGAAACATTAACATTGGCACCACTGAGAGCTGAAGATGGACAAGTCAGAATGTTCTCATTTCCGTGTTGAAATCCCATGGCATTTTCCTGACCCCCCATCTGAACAAACTCAACAGTCCCTAAACAGTCACAACCGAGAAAGTAACCTATTTATATATAATTCACCAATCAATCAGACTCAAAGAGTTTCATCACATCAGAGCTGCATCTAGAAATAAACAAGAGCATATGATTAAAGGGTAAAGTGAATTTTGACTAAGTTGGCTCGAGAGATATCTTGCAGGACTAAACAAGGAACAAATAACTTGGCAGCTTTATAGGACTGAGAGGAAGTTAAAGTAAAAGAAAACCCTCATTGTAGCCTTAGATAAATGAAAAACAAAAGAAAAGGTAAACGGAATATAATCTCCTAGTCAGTCACCAGCTTCGTTTTTTACCTGTTCCTTCAAAAACCCTAAACCAAGATCAAATCTACTGCTTCAATGCTCAGTAAAAGGGGGAAAAAAATGGTTCCCCTCAGACAAGAAAGTGAACCTTTCAGTCTTCAGAGCATAAAGCGGACATAGACAGTGAGATTAGCTAACAGCTCATCAAACTACAAGTAAAGCAGATTCCCTTTTCTCCTCTGTCCTCACAACAACATCTAAAACCCCCCATTCCATCATGTTAAGCAAGATTAGCACTGAGTTCTGTGTTGTTGGTGTTGTTGGTGCCGGTGTTTTCTTGCTTGGTTGAAAGTGGAAACACTCTTCTAATTAAGAAGCTCCAACACGAGTGAAGAAAAGAAGGGGTATCTATCTTTTTTTTTTTTTTTTTTTTGTTTGATTTAAAAAA
>Ga0214543_1000060_pt1 | contig 129513 bp, 63 predicted proteins | sample CNSS2metaG_FD_160094 | JGI IMG/M metagenome (GOLD analysis project Ga0214543, IMG submission 160094) | Root nodule microbial communities from cowpea collected in UCLA plant growth center, Los Angeles, California, USA - CNSS2 | ecosystem: Host-associated > Plants > Roots > Nodule | place: USA...
AAAAAAATAATATATATATATATATATATATATATATATATATATATATATATATATATATATATATATTATGTAAATTAAATAATTATAAAAGTACTCATAAAATAAATAAAATTAAAAAATAATTTAAACTAATATTTTATTTTATTTTTAAAATATATATTAAGAACTATGAAAACATAAAAAATAAATAATTAAATAATAAAAAAAAACATTTAAAATTGAGAAAATATAACTTTAAATAAAATTAAAGAAATAAAAAAAATTAATATTTTTTATTTAAAATTTAAGTATTTTTAATTTAATTTATTTCTTAATTATTGTTAATATATTTGAAAAATAAAATTAAACATCAAAAAATATATATATATATATATATCTATATATATATATAATTTTGTTTTTATATGATGTATTAAAAAATAAATTAAACTAAAAAAAAATTAAAAACAATTAAACTCTAAAATACAAAAATATAAACGAGAAAAAAATATATATATATATATATATATATATATATATATATATATATATATATATATATATATTTCAAAAGTACACTTTCGGTTTTATATATATTTTGAAATTCGATTCTGGTAATATATATTTGAGAAATTAATTTTAGGTAATATTTATATTTGAATGTCGACTTTGAATAATATATTTTGACATCCAAAATATTATTAATTGAAACACATCTTAAAGTGATTTTAGAGATATAATTTAAGTAACTTTGCTTAAATCGTCAAAAAGGTATTTTTAAGATTTGAAAAATATTTAGAGTTGCAGAATAAATTTTGAAAGTAAAGGAAGAAAGCCCGAGTTTTGTTGATAATCCTATGCAATTGAGACTAATCTTTTAACAAGGACTTGATTACATAACAATTGTTTAAGATTTTATAAAAAACTATATTTTATCTATGTAATGCACGGGAATAATAGATGTTTTTTTTTTATTTTACAAAAATACTATATTATTATGTCTGATTTTTTTATTTTTAATTTTAAAGTATTATAATTACTTTACTTTTTACTTTTTAAAATATATTATATACTATTTTACCTCAATCTTCATCGTAAATAGACACATAAATAGATAGATTGACAACTATGCTAAAAAAATTAAAAAAAATTATGAAATAAAATATCATATTTTGCCACTAAAATAACAACTGTAATATCTTTTCACCTATTAACACAAAATTATCATATATGCAAATTATAAGAATAAGATAATAATTTTAAAAATAATATTAAAAATTTATAATTTCCAACTATTAAAAAAAATTAAAATAAATATTGTCATCATTTATAATTGGTATAATGAAACAAAAAAATATCCTAAATTATTTTATTAATAACATTCAACTTCACTAATGCTCCTAAAAATTTATACAATTTGAATTCAATATATGACATGACAACTTTTCGAGTATTGAGCACATCCCTCAATATTAACACATAAAAATTTATATTTATTTTCTTATAAGATAGTTTGCAAGAACACAAGATAAATTACATTTACTATTTCTTTAATGACTCTAATATTCAATGTATACTAGGTTGTGCTCACATATACTTATTTCCTGTTATTAGATGTGACAAGCAGACAAGATAAATTATATTTACTATTTCGTTCTTTAATTACTCCAATATTAAATTTACATTAATCTTGTGTTTATTTTCAGATAATGAATTTTAGTAGATTGTAAAGTAAATTATGTATTTTGTAAAGAATTTAGAGATAATTATGAATAAATTTGGTAGTAAATTTTGTAAAAATTTGTAAGAATTAAATTGACGAAATAGATTAAAAATAACTTCTAAGTGATACATGTTCAGGTGGTTTGTGTGTGATATAGTGATACAAGAGTTTTTCTCATTAATTAGTTAATAATAATTTTAATTATAATAATAATAAAAATAATAATAATAATAATAATATATACTATGCACACAGTAGTATTTATATATTTTAGTAGAACAATTTAATTTTATATTTTATTAGCATTTTAGATAACACTAACAATAAATACAAACAATACTAATCAATTATTATTAAGTGCAGAATTGATATAATTAACTTAATATTATGTGTAATACAGTGCACATTTTACACTGTACAGCTTGATGGGACATGAGTTACAATATACCTGATTTAATATATAGATTTACTAAGTAGTATAAATACAAAGATTTATCAGATTCCAAGTGTCATTGTAAGTTTTCTATCTAATAGAATTGAGAAAATTAAATATTTCATAAGATGAAAATTTGAATATTTGATTTAAAATTTTAAATTAGAGATAGTGTTAAATCTCTTATATAATCAGATTCGTATTTTATTTTTGTTATATTTTTTCAATAAATTTATCTCAGAATTCATAAAATATTCCTAAATTTTGATTAGTATTTATTTCTTAATCAAGTATCTAATTGTACTTGAGCTTTCATTTTGAAAATGAAGTAGTCAATCTAACAGAACCCATCTTTGGTGGAATAACAATTCAAGATTGATAAACCTAAACCAAAACCCCAACACAAAATTCAACTTTTCTTTCTTATTTAACCACAACCTCGACCAATTCAACATGATGAACCAATGACAAAACCACCTCTGTAATGAACTCCTATGTCACCCCTCTTGTTCTCTCCACTGCTGGCATAGTTTGTTCTACTGTAGCAATAGCAGTGTACCACTGCATAATCCTCTTGAGGCATTTCGTTAGAACTCACACTGCACAACGCAGGGACAACACAACTTGTGTAAAGAGTGAAGGAATCCAACAAGAAATCCTTAACAAAATCAAAGTTTTCTCCATCTCTACAACACAAACAAGTAGTACTGGTGCCATTGCCATTCATTTGGGCCAAAATATTGAATGCTCCATTTGCCTAGGACAGTGGGAAGATTACAATGTGGTGCGGTTGTTGCCTCTTTGTAATCATGTTTTTCATAAATCCTGCGTTGATGCATGGTTCATGGACCATGCAAATTGCCCAGTTTGTCGATCACCAATCACTTCTGATTGTGAGTTAACCTTGGCAATGGCTTCACAAAATGGTGATGCCTAAAATTTCGCACCACATATGTTCATATTAATTCATGTATAGGTTTGCATGCATTTTATATTCATTAGGTTTTTTCAGTTCTGTCCTTGTTCTCTCCCATTTTGATACCTAGGATTTTTAGGGTTCTTGCATGTTTTTGGATTTCAGGGAGGTTTGAGTCACTTTATTTATTTGGCCTTTTGACAGTTGAAGATTTTAGTGTTGGATTGGTTTGGATCCAAAAGCAAGACAATTGAGACTTTTGTTAAAACTTGAATCAAGCAATAGAGTAACCATAGACAACTTCATTTGAATAAAAATTTAAAAATAAAAAATGGCTTGAAAAAAAAAAAAAACTAACAAGACTAATGGAAATATTGATCGGCATATTTAATAAATATTTACACAGGTTTGGCTTCATGTTGAAGAATTTATTTTAGGTCAAAAAATGATTTCAAGTTAAAACAAATTTACAGAATGTTTTTGTGTTGGATCAGAAAAATTATATCAAACTATAATATTAATTCGCTTCTATAACAAAAACGTTTTGACATAAAATAATTTTAAAGTTAATGTAAATCAAAATCATATTTTTATAAAAGTTCATTGTCATAAATATTGAATATTTTTATTTATATTTTTTGTATAACAAACATAGTTTGTCTATGTCTAGTGAAATATAAATTTTATCATAGATTTGGTGTAATCCCTCATATTTTGTATTATTTTATTTTTTTAATAAAATTTTATGTGATAATAACATATGATTGATGGACTTTGGAATATCAATATAGATGTGAAAATTTATAATGATGTCAAATATTGCCTTACTTGAAAATGTTAATTTTTTATACGATAACACAAATTAATAATTTATAAAAAAATAATTAGCAAAAAAGTGACACATATTAAATAATTCAAAAAGCTAAATTTCAAAGTATTAATTAAGTTTGAACGAATGATTTTTAGCGATTTATTTAAAATAAAATAAGTATTTATACCTTAAACTAAAATGACTAAAGTTATATTAGCATACCAAAGATTACTAATATAATTTTAATATATATATATATATATATATATATATATATATAAAATAAAAAAAATAAAAAAATAATAATAGTAACATATTAATTCATTCATCATTTATTTTTGGCTTAAATATATATTTGATCTCTATTTTCATTGTTTTTATTCAATTTGGTCATCATTTTCGTTTTGTGATCAATCAAGTCTTCATTTTCATCAAATTTTGGTCAATTTGATCATTTTTAGTAACAATGTTTAAATAGTTAACGTTTTTGAACCGTATATGTCACGTGTCATCACTTCCTATTTTTTTAATTTTTAAAAATTTTTCAAGTTAAAAAAAATTGTTCACATGTCAAGTCATAATTGTGCCACGTGTCAACGCTAGTGCCACGTCTCAGTTGTAGTTGTGTTATTTTTTTTTGTTCAATTTAGTCTCTGTATTCGTTATTTTTATTCAATTTAGTCTCAATTTTGGTTAAAATGAATCAATTTTGTCCCTTTCAAATTGACACAAAATTTAATATCTTTTATAAAAATTATACTAATATTTTTTCTAAAATTGACATTTTTATTAATTATTTTTGAAATTCAATTATGAATTATTAAATTTAATTATAAATTAAATAAAATTCTTATATTTAATAAGAAAAGTAAACTAATTATTATAACAATTAGAAATATTCTATTTAACAATTGAATCTAGTAATTATATTCAATTTATAATTAAATATAATAATTTATAATTGAATTTCAAAAATAATTAATAAAAATGTCAATTTTAAAAAATATTAGTATAATTTTTATAAAAGATATTAAATTTGGTGTTAATTTTACGGGGAAAAATTGATTCATTTTAACAAAAAATGGAACTAAATTGAACAAAAATAACAAATATTAGAACTAAATTGAACACAAAAAATAACACAATCACAAACTAACACGTGACACTGACATTGACATGTGGCACAATATTGACTTGACACGTGACACAATATTGACTTGACACGTGGCCATTTTTTATAAAATTAAAATATTAAAAATATTAAGAAATTAAAAAAAAATTAGTAACTGACACATGGTATGTACGGTTAAAAAAAATTAATTATTTAAACACCGTTAGTAAAAAGGACTAAACTGACTAAAATTTGATCCAAATGAGAACCTAATTGAACACAAAACGAAAATGATTACCAAATTGAATAAAAATAGTGAAAATAGGAATCAAACATATATTTAAGGCAAAAAAAAAAAGGCCAAATGAGATAAGCAAATCAGAGGGGCATAATAAAAAATTAAGTGGAGAGTTACGTATTCCTTTTCGTAAAGTTATTAAATGGGATGTAACTACCTCGAATTTGATTATAAGTTACAAAAATCAACCTTGTTGCTTGCACTAGCTGACTGACTTGAAAAAAAAAAGGCCAAACAAGATAGACAAATAAGTGGGTCATAACCATATTGACAAATAAGTGAGACATAATAAACAAATAAGTAAATAAGTGTGGAGCTGCGTAATACTCTTCGTACGTACAACTTTTTCAAATTTATTAATCAATCTTTTTTATTTTATTATCCAATGGGATGTACCTCTAATGTACCCGAAATTTAATTATAAGTTACAAAAATAACCCTTATTTTTTCACTAGGTGGCTGGCTTGATGAAAAAAAAGGTCAAATCGTATCTCAATCTACCAATCTAAGTAGGAAACTGCATACATACTACTCTTGGTACAATTTTTTTAAATATATATTGTTATTCAATGGGAAATATTTCTTATATACCATAAATTTGCTTAGAAGTCATAAAAACAACCCTTATTACTTGCATTGAATGAATGACTTAAAAAAAAGACCAAACTAGATAGGTAAATAAGATGAGCATAATAAAAAAATAAGTGGGGGGCTGCGTATTACTTTTTGTACGATTTTTTAAAATTTTCTAATTAATATTTTTTTTATCATTCAAAGGATGTACGTCTTATGTACCATAAATCTGATTACAAGTCACAAAAATCTACCTTTAAAACTTGTACTAGGTTGCTGCCTTGAAGAAAAAAAGAGGTCAAACCAGATAGACAAAAAAGTTGGGCATAATAAACATATGGGGAGCAACGTATTATTTTTTATACAAAGTTTTAAAAGTTATTAATCAATATATTTTTATGATCAAAGGGATATACATCTTATGTACCACAAATTTAATTATAAGTTACAAAAGCAACCCTTATTTTTTTACAAGGTGGCTACCTTGATGAAAAAAAGACCAAATCATATCTTAATCTAAGTAGGAAATTGCATTCATATTACTCTTGGTTCAATTTTTTTAAATATATTAATCAATCTTTTGTTTGTTATTCAATGGGAAATATTTGTTATATACCATAAATTTGCTTGGAAATCACAAAAACAACCCTTATTACTTGCATTGAATGAATGACTTAAACAAAAGGTCAAACCTGATAGGTAAATAAGATGGACATAATAAGAAAATAAGTGGCGTGCTGCGTATTATGTTCTGTACAATTTTTTAAAATTTGCTTAATATTTTTTTTATCATCCAAAGGATGTACGTCTTATGTACCACAACTTTGTTTACAAGTCACAAAAATCAACCATTATAACTTGCACTCGGTGGCTGTCTTGAGGACAAAAAGAGGTCAAACCAGATAGATAAAAAATTTTGACATAATAAACAAGTTGGGAGCAATGTATTATTTTTCGTACAAAGTATTAAAAGCTATTAATCATTCTTTTTTATCATCCAATGGGATGTACTACTTATGTACCACGAATTTGATTAAAAGTTACAGAAACAACCTTTATTTTTTCACTAGGTGGCTGACTTGATGAAAATAAAAGCTAAATTGTATCTCTATCTATCAATCTAAGTATGAACTGCATAAATATTACTCTTGGTAAAAAAAATTTAAATATACTAATCAATCTTTTGTTTGTTATTGAATGGAAAATATTTCTTATATAACATAAATTTTCTTAGAAGTCACAAAAACAACCCTTATTACTTGCATTGAATGAATAACATAAAAAAATAGGTCAAACCAGAGAGGTAAATAATATGTGTATAATAAAAAAATCAGTGAGGTGATGCGTATTACTTTTTGTACAATTTTTTAAAATTTGCTAATTAATATTTTCTTATCATCCAAAAGATGTATGTCTTATGTACCACAAATCTGATTACAAGTCACAAAAATCAACCTTTATAACTTGCACCACGAATTTAATTATAAGTTAAAAAAGCAACCCTTATTTTTTTCACAAGATGGCTGCCTTGATAAAAAAAAAGGGTATATCATCTTAATTTAAGTAGGAAACTGCATTCATATTACTCTTGGTTCAATTTTTTTAAATATATTAATCAATCTTTTGTTTGTTATTCAATGGGAAATATTTCTTATATACAGTAAATTTGCTTAGAAGTCACAAAACAACCCTTATTACTTGCATTGAATCAATGACATAAAAAAAAGGCCAAACCAGATAGGTAAATAAGATGGGCATAAAAAAATAAGTGGGGTGTAGGTATTACTTTTTGTACAATTTTTTAAACTTTGTTAATTAATATTTTTTTTTATCATCAAAAGGATGGACGTCTTATGTACCACAAATTTGATTACAAGTCACAAAAATCAACCTTTATAACTTGCACTAGGTGGCTACCTTGAAGAAAAAAAGAGGTCAAACCAGATAGAAAAAAAAGTTGGGCATAATAAACATATGGGGAGCAACGTATTATATTTTATACAAAGTTTTAAAAGTTATTAATAAACATATTTCTATCATCCAACAGGATGTACCTCTTATGTATCACGAATTTAATTATAAGTTACAAAAGCAAACCTTATTTTTTCACAAGGTGACTGCATTGATGAAAAAAAAGGCCAAATCATATCTTAATCTAAGTAGGAAACTCCATTCATATTATTCTTGGTACAATTTTCTTTAAATATATTAATACATCTTTTGTTTGTTATTCAATGGAAAATATTTCTTATATACCATAAATTTTCTTAGAAGTCACAAAACAACCCTTACTACTTGCATTGAATGAATCACGAAAAAAAAAGCTCAAACAAGATAGGTAAATAAGATGGGTATAATAAAAAAATAAGTGGGGTGTTGCATATTACTTTTTGTACAATTTTTTAAAATTTGCTAATTAATATTTTTTTTATCGTCCAAAGGATGTCTCATGTACCATAAATTTGATTACAAGTCACAAAAATCAACTTTTATAACTTGCAGTAGGTGGCTGCCTTGGAGAAAAAAAGAGGTCAAACCAGATAAACAAAAAAGTTTGCCATAATAACATATTGGGAGCAACATATTATTTTTTATACAAAGTTTTAAAAGTTATTAATCGATATATTTTTATGATCAACGGTATGTACCTATTAATTGTACCACGAATTTAATTATAATTTACAAAAGCAATCCTTATTTTTTCACAAGGTGGCTGCCTTGAGGGAAAAAAAAGGTCAAATCATATCTTAATTTAAGTAGGAAACTGCATTCATATTACTCTTGGTTCAATTTTTTTAAATATATTAATCAATCTTTTGTTTATTATTCAATGGGAAATATTTCTTATATACCATAAATTTGCTTAGAAGTCAAAAAACAAGTCTTATTACTTGCATTGAATGAATGACTGAAATAAAATGCCAAACCAGATAGGTAAATAAGATGGGCATAATAAAAAAATTAGTGGGGTGTTGCGTATTACTTTTCGTACTATTTTTTAAAATTTGCTAATTAATATTTTTTTTTATCATCCAACGGATGTACGTCTTATGTACCACAAATTTGATTACAAGTCACAAAAATCAAGCTTTATAACTTGCACTAGGTGGCTGCCTTGAAAAAAAAAAAAGAGGTCAAACCAGATAAAGAAAAAAGTTGGGCATAATAAACATATTGGAAAAAATGTATTATTTTTTATACAAAGTTTTAAAAGTTATTAATCAATATATTTTTATCATCCAACGGCATGTACCTCTTATGTACCACGAATTTAATTATAAGTTACGAAAGCAACCCTTAATTTTTTCACAAGGTGGCTGCCTTGATGAAAAAAAATGCCAAATCATATCTTAATCTAAGTCAGAAACCGCATTCATATTTCTCTTGGTTCAATTTTTTTAAATATATTAATCAATCTTTTGTTTGTTATTCAATGAGAAATATTTCTTATATACGATAAATTTGCTTAGAAGTCAAAAAACAAGCCTTATTACTTGCATTGAATGAATGACTTAGAAAAAAGGCCAAACCATATAGGTAAATAAGATGGGCATAATAAAAAAATAAATGGGGTGTTGGGTATTATTACTTTTTTGTACAATTTTTTAAAATTTTCTAATTAATATTTTTTTTTATCATCCAAAGGATGTACGTCTTATGTACCACAATTTTGATTACAAGTGATAAAAATTAATGTTTATAACTTGCACTAGGTGGCTGCCTTGAAGAAGAAAAGAGGTCAAACCATATAGACAAAAAAGTTGGGCATAACAAACGTATGGGGAAAAATGTATTATTTTTTATACAAAATTTTAAAAGTTATTAATCAATATATTTTTATCATCCAACGGGATATACCTCTTATGTACCACGAATTTAATTATAATTTACAAAAGCAACCCTTATTTTTTCACAAGGTGGCTGCATTGATGAAAAAAAAAGTCAAATCATATCTTAATTTAAGTAGGAAACTCCATTCATATTATTCTTGGTACAATTTTCTTTAAATATATTAATACATCTTTTGTTTGTTATTAAATGGGAAATATTTCTAATATAACATAAATTTTCTTAGAAGTCAAAAAACAACCCTTACTACTTGCATTGAATGAATCACGAAAAAAAAAGCTCAAACAAGATAGGTAAATAAGATGGGCATAATAAAAAAATAAGTGGGGTGTTGCATATTACTTTTTGTACAATTTTTTAAAATTTGCTAATTAATATTTTTTTTATCGTCCAAAGGATGTCTCATGTACCACAAATTTGATTACAAGTCACAAAAATCAACCTTTATAACTTGCAGTAGGTGGCTGCCTTGGAGAAAAAAAGAGGTCAAACCAGATAGACAAAAAAGTTTGCGATAATAAACATATGGGGAGCAAAGTATTATTTTTTATACAAAGTTTTAAAAGTTATTAATCAATATATTTTTATGATCAACGGGATGTACCTCTTATGTACCACGGATTTAATTATAATTTACAAAAGCAACCCTTATTTTTTCACAAGGTGGCTGCCTTGATGGAAAAAAAAGGTCAAATCATATCTTAATTTAGGTAGGAAACTGCATTCATATTACTCTTGGTTCAATTTTTTTAAATATATTAATCAATCTTTTGTTTGTTATTCAATGGGAAATATTTCTTATATACCATAAATTTTCTTAGAAGTCACAAAACCACCCTTACTACTTGCATTGAATGAATCACCAAAAAAAAAGCTCAAACAAGATAGGTAAATAAGATGGGCATAATAAAAAAAAGAAGTGGGGTGTTGCGTATTACTTTTTGTACAATTTTTTAAAATTTGCTAATTAATATTTTTTTTTATCGTCCAAAGGATGTCTCATGTACCACAAATTTGATTACAAGTCACAAAAATCAACCTTTATAACTTGCACTAGGTGGCTGCCTTGAAGAAAGAAAAAGGCCAAATGATATCTTAATCTAAGTAGCAAACCGCATTCATATTACTCTTGGTCACATTTTGTTTAATATGTTAATCAATCTTTTGTTTGTTATTCAATGGGAAATATTTCTTATATACCATAAATTTGCTTAGAACTCACAAAACAAACTTTATTACTTGCATTGAATGAATGACTTCAAAAAAAGGCCAAACCAGATAGGTAAATAAGATGGCCATAATAAAAAAATAAGTGGGATGTTGCGTATTACTTTTTGTACAATTTTTTAAAATTTGCTAATTAATATTTTTTTGATCATCCAAAGGATGTATGTCTCATGTATCACAAATTTGATTACAAGGCACAAAAATCAACCTTTATAACTTGTGCTAGGTGGCTGCCTTGAAGAAAAAAAGAGGTTAAACCAGATAGGAAAAAAAGTTGGACATAATAAACAAGTGGGAGCAACGTATTATTTTTTTAAAAAAATTTTAAAAGTTATTAATCAATATATTTTTATCATACATCATGATGTACCTCTTATGTACCACAAATTTAATTATAAGTTACAAACACCACCCTTATCTCTTTCATTAGGTGGCTGCCCTTGATAAAAAGAAAAAGGCCAAATCATATCTCAATCTAAGTAGGGGAGTACATTCATATTACTCTTGGTACAATTTTTTTAAATATATTAATCAATCTTTTGTTTGTTATTCAATGGAAAATATTTATTATGTACCATAAATTTGCTTAGAAGTCACAAAAACAACCATTTTTACTTGCATTGATTGAATGACTTAAAAAAAGGCCAAACCAAATAGATAAATAAGATAGGCATAATAAGAAAATAAGTTGGGGGTTGCGTATTACTTTTTGTACAATTTTTTAAAATTTGCTAATTAATATTTTTTTATCATTCGAAGGATGTACGTCTTATGTATGACAAATTTGATTACAAGGCCCAAAAATCAACCTTTATAACCTGCACTAGGTGGTATTATTTTTTATACAAAGTTTTAAAAGTTATTAATCAATATATTTTTATCATCCAACGAGACGTACCTCTTATGTACCACGAATTTAATTATAAGTTACAAAAACATCCCTTATTTTTTCACAAGGTGGGCTGCCTTGATGAAAAAGAATGCCAAATGATATCTTAATCTAAGTAGCAAACCACATTCATATTACTCTTGGTTCACTTTTTTTAAATATATTAATCAATCTTTTGTTTCTTATTCAATGGGAAATATTTCTTATATAGCATAAATTTGCTTAGAACTCACAAAACATGCTTTATTACTTGCATTGAATGAATGACTTAAAAAAAAAGGCCAAACCAGATAAGTAAATAAGATGAGCATAATAAAAAAATAAGTGGAGATTTGCGTATTACTTTTTGTAATATTTGTTAAAATTTGCTAATTAATATTTTTTTTTATCATCCAAAGGATGTACGTCTTATGTACCACAAATTTGATTACAAGTCACAAAAATCAACCTTTATAACTTGCACTAGGTGGCTGCCTTGAAGGAAAAAAAGGCCAAATGATATCTTAATCTAAGTAGCAAACTGCATTCATATTATTCTTGGTTCAATTTTTTTAAATATGTTAATCAATCTTTTGTTTGTTATTCAATGGGAAATATTTCTAATATACCATAAATTTGCTTAGAACTCACAAAACATGCTTTATTACTTGCATTGAATGAATGACTTAAAAAAAAGCCAAACCAGATAGGTAAATAAGATGACCAAAATAAAAAAATAAGTGGGGTGTTGCGTATTACTTTTTGTACAATTTTTTAAAATTTGTTAATTAATATTTTTTTTATCATCCAAAGGATGTACGTCTTATGTACGACAAATTTGATTACAAGTCACAAAAATCAACCTTTATAACTTGCACTAGGTGACTGCCTTAAAGAAAAAAAAGAGGTAAAACCAGATAGGAAAAATAGGTGGGCATAATAAACATATGGGGAAAAACGTATTATTTTTTATACAAAGTTTTAAAAGTTATTAATCAATATATTTTTATCATCCAACGGGATGTACCTCTTATGTACCACAAATTTAATTAAAAGTTACAAAACCATCCCTTATTTTTTCACAAGGTGGCTGCCTTGATGAAAACAAAATGCCAAATCATATCTTAATCTAAGTAGGAAAATCCATTGATATTAATCAATCTTTTGTTTGTTATTCAATGAGAAATATTTCTTATATACCATAACTTTGCTTGGAAGTCACAAAAACAACCGTTATTACTTGTATTGAATGAATGACTTAAAAAAAAGGCAAAACTAGATAGGTAAATAAGATAGATATAAAAAATAAGTAGGGTGTTGCGTATTACTTTTTGTACAATTTTTTAAAATTTGCTAATTAATATTTTTTTTATCGTCGAAAGGATGTACGTCTTATGTATCACAAATCTGATTACAAGTCACAAAAATCAACCTTTATAACGTGTAGTAGGTGGCTTCCTTCAAGAAAAAAAGAGGTCAAACCAGATAGATAAAAAAGTTGGGCATAATAAACAAGTAGGGACCAACTTAATATTTTTTTACAAAGTTTTAAAAGTTATTAATCAATATATTTTTATCATGCATCGGGATGTACCTCTTATGTACGACGAATTTAACTATATGTTAAAAAAGCAACCCTTATTTTTTTCACTAGGTGGCTGCCTTGAACAAACAGAAAGGCCAAATAATCTAAGTAGAAAACTACATAAATATTACTCTTGGTACAATTCTTTTAAATATATTAGTCAATCTTTTGTTTGTTATTCAATGAGAAATATTTCTTGTATACCATAAATTGGCTTAGAAGTCACAAAAACAACCATTTTTATTTCCATTGAATGAATGATATAAAATAAAGGCCAAACCAGATAGGTAAATAAGATGGGCATAAAAAGAAAATAAGTTGGGTGCTACGTATTAGTTTTTGTACAATTTTATAAAATTTGCTAATTAATATTTTTTTATCATCCAAAGGATGTATTACAAGTCACAAAAATCAACCTTTATAACTTGTAGTAGATGGCTTCCTTGAAGAAAAAAAGATGTCAAACGAGATAGACAAAAAAGTTTGGCATAAAAAACGAATGGGGAATAACGTATTATTTTTTATACAAAGTTTTAAAAGTTATTAATCAATATATTTTTATTCCACAAAGTGGTTGCCTTGATGAAAATAAAAGGCCAAATCATATCTTAATCTAAGTAGGAAACTGCATTCATATTACTCTTGGTTTAATTTTTTTAAATATATTAATCATTGTTTTGTTTGTTATCCAATTGGAAATACTTCTTATATACCATAAATTTACTTGCAAGTCACAAAACAACCCTTATTACTTTCATTGAATAAATGACTTAAAAAAAATGCCAAACCAAATGGATAAATAAGATGGGCATAATAAAAAAATAAGTGGGGTGCTGCGTATTATTTGTTGTACAATTTTTTTAAATTTTCTAATTAATATTTTTTTATCAACCAAAGGATGTATGTCTTATGTATCACAAATCTGATTACAAGTCACAAAAATCAACCTTTTATAAATTGTAGTAGGTGGCTGCCTTGAAGAAAAAAAGAGGTCAAACCAGATAGACAAAAAAGTTGGGCAAAATAAACATATGGGGAGCTACGTATTATTTTTTATACAAAGTTTTAAAAGTTATTAATCAATATATTTTTATCATCCAACGGGATGTAACTCTTATGTATCACGAATTTAATTATAAGTTACAAAAGCAACCCTTATTTTTTCACAAGTTGGCTGCCTTGATGAAAAAAAAAGGCTTAGTCATATGTTAATGTAAGTAGGAAACTCTAGAAATATTATTCTTGATTCAATTTTTTTTAAATATATTAATCAATCTTTTGTTTGTTATTCAATGGGAAATATTTCTTATATACAATAAATTTGCTGAGAAGTCACAAAACAACCCTTATTACTTGCATTGAATGAACGACTTAAGAAAAAAGGTCAAACCAGATATATAAATAAGATGGACATAATAAAAAATAAGTGTGGTGTTGCGTATTACTATTTTGTATAATTTTTTAAAATTTGCTAATTAATATTTTTTTATCATCCAAAGGATGTACGTATTATGTACCACAAATTTGATTACAAGTCAACAAAATCAACCTTTATAACTTGAACTAGGTGACTGCCTTGAAGAAAAAAAGAGGTCAAACCAGATAGACAAAAAAGTTGGGCATAATAAACATATGGGAAAAAACGTATTATTTTTTATACAAAGTCTTAAAAGTTATTAACCAATATATTTTTATCATCCAACGGGATGTAGCTCTTATGTACCACGAATTTAATTATAAGTTACAAAATCAACCCTAGGTGGCTGCCTTGATGAAAAAAAAGCCCAAATCATATATTAATCTAAGTAGGCAACTGCATTCATATTACCCTTGGTTCAATTTTTTTAAATATATTAATCAATCTTTCGTTTGTTATTCAATGGGAAATATTTCTTATATACCATAAATTTGCTTGGAAGTCACAAAAACAACCTGTTTTACTTGCATTTGAATCAATGACTTAAAAACAAGGCCAAACTAGATAAATAAGATGGGCATAATAATAAAATAAGTGGGCGGTTGCGTATTACTTTTTGTACGATTTTATAAAATTTGCTAATTAATATTTTTTTATCATCCAAAGGATTTATGTCTTATGTACCACCAATTTGATTACAAGTCACAAAAATCAACCTCTATAACTTGCAGTAGGTGGCTGTCTTAAAGAAAAAAAGAGGTCAACCCATATAGACAAAAAAAGTTGGGCATAATAAACATATGGGGACCAACGTATTATTTTTTATACAAAATTTTAAAAGTTATTAATCAATACATTTTTATCATCCAACGGGATGTACCTCTTATGTATCACGAATTTAATTATAAGTTACAAAAGCAACCCTTATTTTTTCACAACGTGGCTGTCTTGATGGAAAAAAAAAGCCAAATCATATCTTAATCTAAGTAGGAAACTCCATTCATATTACTCATGGTACAATTTTTTTTAATATATTAATCAATCTTTTGTTTGTTATTCAATGGAAAATATTTCTTATATACCAGAAATTTGCTTAGAAGTCACAAAACAGCCCTTATTACTTGCATTGAAGGAATGACTTAAAAAAAGGCCAAACTAGATAGGTAAATAAGATGGGAATAATAAAAATATAAGTGGGGTGCTGCTTATTACTTTTTGTACAATTTTTTAAAATTTGCTAATTAATATTTTTTTATCATCCAAAGGATGTACGTCTTATGTACCACAAATTTGATTACAAGTCACAAAAATCAACTTTTATAACTTGCACTGGGTGGCTGCCTTGAAGAAAAAAAAGAGGGCAAACAAGATAGACAAAAACGTTGGGCATAATAAACAAGTGGGGAGCAACGTATTATTTTTTGTACAAAGTTTTAAAAGTTAATAATCAATATATGGGCATAATAAACAAGTGGGGAGCAATGTATTATTTTTTGTACAAAGTTTTAAAAGTTACTAATCAATATATTTTTATCATGCATCGGGATGTACCTCTTATGTACGACGAATTTAACTATAAGTTAAAAAAGCAACCCTTAATTTTTTTACTAGGTGGTTGCCTGGATGAAACAAAAAGGCTAAATCATATCTCAATCTAAGTAGAAAACTGCATACATATTACTCTTGGTACAATTCTTCTAAATATATTAGTCAATCTTTTGTTTGTTATTCAATGGGAAATATTTTTTGTATACCATAAATTGGCTTAGCAGTCACAAAAACAAACATTTTTATTTCCATTGAATGAATGATATAAAAAAAAAGTCCAAACCAGATAGGTAAATAAGATGGGAATAATAAAAAATAAGTGTGATGCAAAGGATGTATGTCTTATGTATCACAAATCTGATTACAAGTCACAAAAATTAACCTTTATAACTTATAGTAGGTGGCTGCCTTGAAGAAAAAAAGAGGTCAAACTAGATAGACAAAAAAGTTGGGCAAAATAAACATATGGGGGGAGCTACGTATTATTTTTTATACAAAGTTTTAAAAGTTATTAATCAATATATTTTTATCATCCAACGGGATGTACCTCTTATGTATCACGAATTTAATTATAAGTTACAAAAGCACCCTTATTTTTTCACAAGTTGGCTGCCTTGATAAAAAAAAGGCTTAGTCATATGTTAATGTAAGTAGGAAACTCTAGAAATATTACTCTTGGTTCAATTTTTTTTAAATATATTAATCAATCTTTTGTTTGTTATTCAATGGGAAATATTTCTTATATACAATAAATTTGCTGAGAAGTCACAAAACAACCCTTATTACTTGCATTGAATGAATGACTTAAGAAAAAAGGTCAAACCAGATATATAAATAAGATGGACATAATAAAAAAATAAGTGTGGTGTTGCGTATTACTATTTTATATAATTTTTTAAAATTTGCTAATTAATATTTTTTTATCATCCAAAGGATGTACGTATTATGTACCACAAATTTGATTACAAGTCAAAAAAATCAACCTTTATAACTTGAACTAGGTGACTGCCTTGAAGAAAAAAAGAGGTCAAACCAGATAGACAAAAAAGTTGGGCATAATAAACATATGGGGAAAACGTATTATTTTTTATACAAAGTCTTAAAAGTTATTAACCAATATATTTTTATCATCCAACGGGATGTAGCTCTTATGTACCACGAATTTAATTATAAGTTACAAAATCAACCCTAGGTGGCTGCCTTGATAAAAAAAAAGGCCAAATCATATATTAATCTAAGTAGGAAACTGCATTCATATTACTCTTGGTTCAATTTTTTTAAATATATTAATCAATCTTTCGTTTGTTATTCAATGGGAAATATTTCTTATACACCATAAATTTGCTTGGAAGTCACAAAAACAACCTATATTACTTGCATTTGAATCAATGACTTAAAAACAAGGCCAAACTAGATAAATAAGATGGGCATAATAAGAACATAAGTGGGCGGTTGCGTATTACTTTTTGTACAATTTTATAAAATTTGCTAATTAATATTTTTTTATCATCCAAAGGATGTATGTCTTATGTACCACAAATTTGATTACAAGTCACAAAAATCAACCTCTATAACTTGCAGTAGGTGGCTGCCTTAAAGAAAAAAAGAGGTCAACCCAGATAGACAAAAAAGTTGGGCATAATAAACATATGGGGAGCAACGTATTATTTTTTATACAAACTTTTAAAAGTTATTAATCAATACATTTTTATCATCCAACGGGATGTACCTCTTATGTATCACGAATTTAATTATAAGTTACAAAAGCAAACCTTATCTTTTCACTAGGTGGCTGCCTTGATGAAAAAACCAAATTATATCTAAATCTAAGTAGGGAACTACATTCATATTACTCTTGGTACAATTTTTTGAAATATATTAATCAATCTTTTGTTTGTTATTCAATGGGAAATATTTCTCATATACCATAAATTGGTTTAGAAGTCACAAAAACAACCCTTATTACTTGCATTGAATGAATGACATAAGACAAAAGGCCAAAACAGATAGGTAAGCAAGATGGGCATAATAAAGAAATAAGTGGGGTGCTGCGTATTACTTTTTGTACAATTTTATAAAATTTGCTAATTAATATTTTTTTAACATCCAAAGTATGTACGTCCTATGTACTACAACTGGTTACAAATCACAAAAATCAAGCTTTATAACTTGCACTAGGTGGCTGCCTTGAAGAAAAAAAGAGGTCAAACCAGATAGACAAAAAAGTTGGGCATAATAAACATATGGGGAGCAACGTATTATTTTTTATACAAAGTTTTAAAAGTTATTAATCAATATATTTTTATCATCCAACGAGATGTACCTCTTATGTATCACGAATTTAATTATAAGTTACAAAAGCAACCCTTATTTTTTCACAACGTGGCTGCCTTGATGGGAAAAAAAAGGCCAAATCATATCTTAATCTAAGTAGGAAACTCCATTCATATTACTCATGGTACAATTTTTTTTAATATATTAATCAATCTTTTGTTTGTTATTCAATGGAAAATATTTCTTATATACCATAAATTTCCTTAGAAGTCACAAAACAGCCCTTATTACTTGCATTGAAGGAATGACTTAAAAAAAAAAGGCCAAACTAGATAGGTAAATAAGATGGACATAAAAAATAAGTGGAGTGTTGCGTATTACTTTTTCTACAATTTTTTTATAATTTGCTAATTAATATTTTTTTATCATTCAGAGGATGTAGGTCTTATGTACCACAAATTAGATTACAAGTCACACAAATCAACCTTTATAAGTTGGACTAGGTGGTTGCCTTGAAGAAATAAAGAGGTCAAACTAGATAGACAAAAAAGTTGGGCATATTAAACATATGGGGAAAAACATATTATTTTTTATACAAAGTTTTAAAAGTTATTAATCAGTATATTTTTATCATCCAACGGGATGTACCTCTTATGTACCACGAATTTAGTTATAAGTTATAAAAGCAATCCTTATTTTTTCACAAGGTGGCTCCATTGATGAAAAAAAAGCCAAATCATATCTTAATCTAAGTAGGAAACTGCATTCATATTACTGTTGGTTCAATTTTTTTAAATATATTAATCAATCTTTTGTTTGTTATTCAATGGCAAATATTTCTTTTATACCATAAATTTGCTTGGAAGTCACAAAAACATCCCTTATTACTTGCATTGAATGAATGACGCAAAAAAAAGCTCAAACCAGATAGGTAAATAAGATGGACATAATAAAAAAATAGGTGGAATGCTACGTATTATTTTTTGTACAATTTTATAAAATTTTCTAATTAATATTTTTTTAATCGTCCAACGGATGTACGTCTTATGTATCACAAATCTGATTACAAGTCACAAAAATCAACCTTTATAACTTGCACTAGGTGGCTGCCTTGAAGAGAAAAAGAGGTCAAACCAGATAGATAAAAAATTAGGGCACAATAAACAAGTGGGGATCAACGTATTATGTTTTGTACAAAGTATTAAGAGTTTTTAGTCAATATATTTTTATCATCCATCGAGATGTAACTCTTATGTACCACGAATTTAATTATAAGTTATAAAAGCAACCCTTATTTCTTCTTTAGGTGGTTGCCTTGATGAAAAACAAAAACCAAATCATATCTGAATCTAACTAGCAAAACTGTATACATATTACTCTTGGTACAATTTTTTTAAATATATTAATCAATCTTTTGTTCGTTATTCAATGAGAAATATTTCTTATATACCATAAATTGGCTTAGAAGTCACAAAAACAACCCTTATTACTTGCATTGAATGAATGACTTAAAAAAAGGCCAAACCAGATAGTTAAATAAGATGGGCATAATAAAAAAATAAGTGGGGTGTTGCGTATTACTTTTTGTACAATTTTTTAAAATTTGCTAATTAATATTTTTTTATCATCCAAAGGATGTACGTCTTATGTAGCACAAATTTGATTACAAGTGACAAAAATCAACCTTTATAACTTGTGTTAGGTGGCTGTCTTGAAGAAAAAAAGAGGTCAAACTAGATAGACAAAAACGTAGGGCATAATAAACAAGTGGGGAACAACTTATTATTTCTCGTACAAAGTATTAAAAGTTATTAATCAATCTTTTTTTTTATCATCCAATAATGGGATGTACCTATTATGTACCACGAAATTGATTATAAGTTACAAAAGTAACCCTTATTTTTTCACTAGGTGGTTGGCTTGATGAAAAAAAAAAAGGCCAAATCATATGTTAAATAAGTGGAGAGTTACGTGTTATTTTTCGTACCATGTTTTAAAATTTACTAATTAATCTTTTTGTATCATCCAATGGATGTACCACTTATGTACTCCAAATTTCATTATAAGTTACAAATATCAAGCCTTGTTGCTTTCAATAGATGCCTGACTTGAAAAAAAATATATAGTCCAAACCATATAGACAAATAAGTGAGGCATAATAAACAAATAAGTGTGAAGCTGCGTAATTCTCTCCGTACAATTTTTTAAAATTTATTAATGAATAATTGTTTTTATTATCCAATGGGATGTACCTCTAATGTGCCCTGAATTTAATTATAACTTAATAAAATCAACTCTTATTACTTGCATTAGGGGCTGACAAAAAAAATAGGCCAAACCAGATGGACAAATAAGTATGAAATAATAAATAAATAAGTGGAGAGTTGCGCAATACTTTTCGTACAATTTTTTAAACTTTATTATTCAATATTTTTTTATCATACAATGAGATGTACCTCTAATGTACCTTGAATTTGATTATAACTTAATAAAATCAACCCTTATTAGTTGCGGGTGGCTTGAAAATAAAAATAGGTCAAAAAAGTAAACTAATATTTTTAACAATTAGAAATATTCTATTTAAGAATTGAATCTAAAAATTATATTCAATTATAATTAAATATAATAATTTATAATTGAATTTCAAAAATAATTAATAAAAATGTCAATTTAAAAAAATATTAGTATAATTTTTATAAAAGATATTAAATTTGGTGTCAATTTTAAAGGAAAAAAATTGATTCATTTTAACAAAAAATTGGACTAAATTGAATAAAAATAACGAATATATGGACTAAATTGAACACAAAACATAACATAACCACAAACTAACACGTGGCACTGACATTGACACGTGACACAATTATTGAACCTATCGATAATTAAATCATATTTAAAATTTTTAGTTATTTTTTTTTCAATGTAAATAATCATATTGTGAAAAATAAGATATACTCACAAATTTAGTGATGATTATTGCAATTTGGGTCATTGTCGCTATTGATTTTCTTTACCAATTTCTGTTCTGGAAATTTAATTTATTGCAATTTATATTCTTTCATCTTTACATTTTTTTATTTGTCAAAAAATTTCACTTCAATCCATCTTCTATATTCTTCTTCACTATACTTAACATTTATTATTATATTTTTATCTAAAAATATAAAAATATGATTATTGGAAATAGATACGAATTCCCGATTGACATTGATATTCATATAAAAGGAGAATTCAATAAATGAAACATTTTTATAAAGTTGATCCACGATATGAATAAATTGTACATCAACTTTGTCTTCATTATAGAATCATAAATTAAAACAATTTAATTTAAATTTAAAATATTTATTAGTTAAATTGACCGAAATTCACATCCACTTTATTTAATATTCACTAAAAATAAATTCAACTAGTATCAAAAGCAAAAGAGAAACAATAGGTAAAACTTGTACTAACAATGAAATTCAACATCTTAATTATCTTAATGTATTCGAACAACTCCGACGTCATCCATATTCTTGTTTTAAAGTCGATAACGTTATCACCTAAATTTAATTATTCATTCATTCTGCAGATTTATCAATTCAGGATAAAGGTGGGTAGATAGATAGATCTTTGAGTTTTTTTGTCTTTAAGTGAGGCTCCAAATTTCCAGCGCTCCTACCTAACTATTTCGTCTCTTTGTCCCAGAAAAAAAAAATTGCATTGTGCCATTGGTTTTAATAATCACAGAAAAAGTCACTACGCAGTGATAAAGTATAAATTCAACTTTTTTGTGTGGCCAGGTATAAGCAGAACTAATCATTCACATTTGTGACACTTCCAGAGATAAAAAAAATGAGTGAAAGAAGGAAAGAAATTAACGAAGGAATATAGAGAAAAGCAGAGGGCGTATTTTTAGGAGGTTATGTAGGGCAAAAAGGAGAGAAAGTGAGGCCAACTCATTCAGCTCTCCAAAATTGGCAATGATAAATAGAAAGTTGATTTGTCCCCGTTACTTTACATGCACACAAATTAATAAGTAAAATAAAATACAATAATATTTAATAAAATTAAAAAAAAAAAAAAAAAAGCTATGGTTATCTTTATGTAAACGACCCATGTGGATGGTGGGCCATTGAAAACTATAAAACGGAGTTCCCAAAGATTTGCCTTTTTATTCCTTAATTACGCATACACCCACAACAATTAAACATTAAACAAATCTGCATTATTGAATCTTCATTCGTTTTTTCTTGGACCCGAAAAGAGGGAACTTTCCTATATACCCTTTCTTTTTTTTTCCCTCATCACGGACCTTGGGCAAACCCCCCTCCAAAGCCTCCCATTTTTTTATTGAAAAAAAATTTACAATCACGAGGTTTCCCACCAAAGAGGGTCGTATTATATTATATATTACAAGTAAAAAAATAAAAATATATTTATGTGGTGAGGAGATGAAGTTGAATATTGGAGAATATGAATAAGCATCCCTAGGAGGTAAAGGGTGCCCTATGAGGAATTCCTTTTCTTCTCCTTGCATTTGAAGGAGGTGTGGCTTGATACATGTCTTGTGTTGAACCTTCACGCAATCCTTCTTCTTGCTGATTTGATGAGACCGATCCTCTTGAAGTTGAAGTAGTGGTGGTGGTGGTAGTCTCCATTGTTAATTCTTCGTTCCTACCATCCAAAGCAAAGCTTGCATCCCCATTTTTCTTTATTCCTTCAAGCTAGTTCAATCCCACAATTAAAGTATATATACGTATTAATTAGTAGTAATGGTATCTCACGCCATGTTCCCAACCATACTCGCAACTTAAATAATCGCAAAACTCGTGCTTTGTTTAACTATAATCATGATTATGAGTATTAAAAATGAATTAAAAATATTGTTATGGTCGGACATGATGAATATTCAAAAGTAGAGGGAATATAATTCTGATGGTGAATGATGGCGATGGGGTTTCAAATGTAGGTGATGATGTATGGGTGGTGGGTGTTATACCCATATGATGAGGATGATTGAGTTGTGAATGATGTGCATGTTGATAATGAAATGAACAATACGGCAAAACAAAAAAATAATAATAAGAAGAAGATTAATAATTGTTGTAATAGTAATAATAATATTTCACCTTACATCCCAAAGAACAGAAGCGAAATGGGTCCAAGAGGCTCCTTCCACAAATCTCACAAATGTGAGCAACTCCTTTCCCAGATTTTGGTTGTGGCCTCACATTCAAGAACAAAACTCGAGCACTGTTTATCACATATGTCTGTACTCCACTTATGTCCAACACCCTCTGAATTTCGGCCACCCTCACTACATCATGATACGAAGATCTTCTTATCTATCCATCAATAAACAACAGCCTCACACATTTTCAAAAACATTATACCATGTAATTAAACTCAGAAAATACATGTGTATATATATAGGAACAAGTGTGTTCTACTCCACCCACCTGAATGACTCGATGATCTTTGTGTCGAGAAGAACGGCAATAGAAACAGAAGGCTTCACCATTGCAATCTAGACAAAACATGTTACATTCACTCCTAGCTGCGTCTGCGTGAATTCGACACACGTTGAAGAAAGGTGTGTGAAGAAGTTGTTCCAGCCACGGAGGTACCAGAACTGTGTCCTGTTCAAATCCCATTGTCGGAAAAAATGAACTTTTTTTAAACCTCGTTAAAGACATAAACAGAATCTATGACGATGAAATAAATATGCATACAGATAAATATACCATTGTCGGTGGATATGGATATGGATATGAATAAGATTAATAATGTGGGTCGATGGTTGTGTGCAGAATGTTAGAACCGTGAAGGGGTTCAATTTTTATTCACTTGTTCAGAAAGAAAAACGCAGATGCTGAAGATGAAAATGGCGAGGGAGAGGGAGAGAAAGAGAAAGAGCGATGAGAATAATAAACGGCCTTCGACTTAGAATTCAACTACACAGCAACGCTAAAGAGTGTATAAGGACAAAGGGTGATTAAAGAAATAGGAGAATATACCGATGAGATGAAAAGATAGGAGCAGTAGAAGATCACAGCCGTTGAATGTTTGGGGATGTGTTTGGCGCTTACGCTACTTTGGATCTTCTTTGCGTCTAAGTTGGCACGATACAATATATACCTACCCTAGATGTATTGTAGTACTCATTCATCATCCTACATGCCATACTTATCCACGTGTCGTTACGTCTATGGTCCATCACAGATTGTGGCTCCCATTCTCAAGGAATCTTCTGTCAGCTCTTTCTAAAATATTGCCAAGGAAAATGTTTTCTTTAAAACAAATTTTTATTTATTGAGCTATTCTAATCATTAAAAAAAATTAAAAAGTAAAATAGTCTGTGGAGATTTATTCGATGTCAAGCTAATAATACCTGATATTTAAGTATATATCAAAAAATCTCAGACTCTTTACACATGTTTCTTTCCATCGTTTTATATTTTTTTTACTCTCTTCTGCTGTTTGTGTATGAAATGACACAATAATAAGAGAAATAAAAGATAAAAATATTATTTTGTAAGGTGAGACTATATTTTTATTTACACTCGACATTTTTTTTAATTTTATTTAACATTTTATGAGTCTGTTTTTTATTTGTTTCTTATAATCTTATTACGTTTTTTTTTGTGTTCCTTTTTGTGACATATAAATTTGATTGATTAAATTTATATCGTTTAAAGTTGTCTTTTTAATATTCTTAATATTTTTAACAACGTTATTCTAGTTTCTTTTATTGTTTATTTTTTATCAATTTTTATTCCTTTATAGAAACATTAATTAAAATAAATACATAGAGAAGGGAAGTATTAAATATAATTTTTATTTTAATTAAATTAACTCATGTATAAACAGAATAACTTCTCAAAAGTACTATTTTAATTTGATGATCGATTGTCTTGTCTCATTAGAATATTACATAATCAATTTTAATGATAAAAGATAATTAGTGATTATAATTACCAATTTAGATAATATATTAATTAATTAATATTGAGATTTTTATGATAATAAAAAATACTAAATTAACAATTATAATTATAAAAATTTAAAATATAAAAAATTTGATTTAATTTTTATCAGTTATCATAACTATTAAATAAAAGTATTTTTTATTTTTATCAAGACCACTTTTATAAATAATTTATTATAGAATGTTAAAATTAAAAAATGATTAACAAACATAAAGATAAACAAAATAAATAAATAAATATGTACCCATAAAAATAAGTTACAAAAATTAATTGTTATTATTAATTGTCATAAATAGTCTTTATAAAAATTAGTATAATTAGAAGGAAAAAAATTATTTGTTCTACAGAATTAGGAATGTTTTCCTTTTTTCTTGATTTCTGGTGCAATTATGGCCATTTGGCCCATTCACTTTTATCAATGTTTTCTGTTTGCACTCTTATTAATGTTTTCTGTTTATTTTATTATTTTAGAAAATTAAATACTCATTTTAGTGCCAACATGATCTTGACGTCTTTGATTACTTTTACCTGAAGATATGCCTAAAGATTGAGGATTTTTCATGATAGTTAACTTTAAATAAAAATTACTGAAATAGATAAATTTTTTACGTATATGGATAAATATAAAATTTTATTGTACGACATAATTTCAAAAACATTTTAAGTCAAATCATGTTTATTTTGTACCGGGATAAACGTGATAATGTTATATATATATATATATATATATATATATATATATATATATATATATATATATATATATATATAATATTTTAATATGATATAGTAATATTATTAAATTAATATATAAAATAAATTTATATATAATTATAAATAATTTTTTACGAAGAAAAATTTTTGGATTAAACATTATCTTGATACGTCTAATCTTGTTTCATTGTTATTATTATTTTTTTCAATTTGAATATAGAAATGACAGTATGATCTGGTTTGAAATAAGGTTATGGAAGAAAGATACGAGACAGTGTAGTTTAATTTGAACTGAGATCGTTTGCATGATTTCAATGTAATCTAATTTTTATATTACACTAAAATGTGTCTCCTTACAAAACTTCAGTTCAAATTAAAAAATAAAAATAAAGCATTTTCAAAAGTCATATAAAATTACTGTGATTTCATTTTAAGAAATTTGAAATTATATCATTCATTTAGAATCGCATTACATTGTGCAAACGTAGACAAAATATCATGTCATGATGGATTCATCTAACTTTAATTTGTCTCAAATCCAATCAATGTCAAGCAAAGCTAATAATGAATAATTTGTTTCCCCTTTCATTGTACTTTCTCTTTCTCTTACTATCATTTTGTTTTTTATGTGTTTTACTATCACGTTAGTTTCACCTTGTAATTTGCGAGCTATCAGAAAAAAAAAAATAGTGCATTTGAAATTACTCAACCTTTGCTTGGTAACAAATTACAGAAAAAAGAATAAATGAAAATAATTTGGCAAAAATATAATGAAAACATTTTATCTCAAGTATCAACTCACATTATCTTAGGATAGTTATTTGTTCCATTCTTTTTACAAAATGTGACATGAACAAATTTTACAACAATGTCATGAATAAATTGAGCTATTTGAAAAACTTAGTTGTCACATTGGATAAAAAACTCTAAAAGTAACAACATTATATTTGCCCTTAATCTCACTTAAGTGAAATATAGTTATGGTAATATTCATCTACTACTATTGATAAGTTATCAAATAAGTCTTTTTTTAAGAGCTGAATTTTCACTTAGATAATAAGAAACTCTAAACCTCTATTTGTTTCCAAAAATATAGCATGATGTCAAAAACAAGGTCAAACGGAATGTTACTTTTTAAACTTTCCTTCTTACGTAGAGAAAATAAGAAAATAATTTATATTATTTTTGTATGGAATCGTGTTGTCTCAAAAGTTTGCATTCCTTTTCTCTTTTCGCAGGTCTTCCCCTAAATTGCTATTTAACGATGTTCTTGGATGGTGAGTACGCGTAGGCACTCTAGCACAAGTTAGTTATAATTTAAGGTGAGGTGTGTGTAAAGAATGAATGCAAAGATCCCTTTCACTACAAGAGAATGTCTTGTTGATAACCAATTTTATTAACCAAAAGTTGTTAATAACTATAGTGACCAATTTAGAAACTAGTTTACAAAGTTAAAAAAAAATATTGATTATTAAAATAATCAATATTATGAATAAAAAATTATAATTGATCTCTAAATTTATCTACCAACATTCTACCTATTAAAGGAAATTGATTACTAAATATTAGTTACTAAGGTTAATGTAGGTATGTATACCTGGGCCCATATCTGTATGTATGATAGATGTATGTATACATGAATGAGATTCTCCTTTTTGGTGTCTTTTTTTTTGTTCACTTTTACCCTTCAAGCTACCATAAATGAATAAAAACTATTTATATTTAAATCTCACCAAACCAACCTTATTTTTCCAAATTAATAGCAAGAAGAATCAAACCCACGACCTTCCTTTCCCTTCTCTTCCTTCTAACCACTAGGGTGACATGTACATCTGTATGTCTGAGGGATATACGTCTGTATGTCTGATGGATGTAGGTTTGTATCTCATATGTACTTACCCATGACTTAGACCGAGATGTACGTGTGTATGCCTGGTTGGGCCAAGATGTTCTCAGTTCCCTATACATATACCTATAGATGAATGAGATTCCCCTTTTTTGTGTCTTTTTTTGATTCATTTTTACCCTTGAAGTTACCATTTTATTTAAATTTAACTTATATTTTAACTTTAAGTATTACTTTTAAATTTAACTACGTTTTCAAATTAAATAAATAAAATTCATATACTAAATAAATAAAAATTATTTACAAAATAAATAAAAACTATCTATATTTAAATCTCAATAAATCAATCTTATTTCTTCAAATTGATAGTACGAAGGAACTTCCTCTCCTTCTCTTCCTTCTAGCCAGTAGACCACCTTATTACTCCCACATTTTGTTGGTCCATTTATATATCATGTAGGTAGTGTTAATACTTATCTTCTAATTAAATAATAGTTTGCAAAGGCTAGACACCTTTTTGAAAAGATAAAGATAAATGGTTCAAATGTTCGGTAAAAGAATGTCTTATAGAAACAACTAAGAATAGAAAACATAACAAATAGAAGACACAAAAATATTGAAACTTTTACAAATTACAACAATTAAATTTATTAATATTACATATATTATATTGTAGTAATAGTTAAAATATCTTATATAACTGATTATATAATATTTAAACAAACAATATATTTCTCACATTTATATTGAAAAAAGGAGTTATCGTTGAACTACTAAAAAAGATAGTATAAGATGGAGTTAGAAGATGTATTAAAAAAAATCGGAAATGAAAAAAAAATGTTGTTTAATTAATTGATTACCTTATTTAAACTCTTTTCAATTGGAGAATGTAATATATATATATATATATATATATATATATATATATATATATATATATATATATAAATAAATAAGTGGGTGTAATCTTATAAACGGTCTTGTGGGGTTAAATTAGGTTTAAAGTCCACTTAACATGATATCAGAGCCAAATTAGAGCTTATTATAACGAACTTTTTTGGACATTACGTAACAAGGTCGGAGATATCATGTGAGCCACAATACAAACAACCACGAATATGAGGAACAAGCACATATCTCTTCTTACCACACACTTTGTAGTTGTAACCACATCGAACATGCACAACCAGTTCCGTAAACCATTTACATTTTCTTTCTTATTTTACATACTTTTCATTATTTTTCTTTACTTTTTGGTTGATTTGGTTATTATACTATTATTTTTTATAAGATTTTTGATATATGTAATAATATATAAAAAAGATATCTTCTTTTTTGTCCACATTTCATTATTTTGATTTTATCCTTAATATTTTATAAATAATTTTCTTTTAATTATTATTTTAAAAAATTATATTAAAGTGTTATTTTAAATTTTGTTTTATAAATATTTTATTTTTTAATTTTACATTAATAACTATTTTAAAAATTAATTATATATTTATTTTCGATCTTAACTTAAATTTTTATGAAAATTAAATAATGGAAACACATAAACACATTTGTGTTCGCAAGTTATAATAATAATTTTTATATTATTAGTTAAACACTATAAATATTTCATTATTTATTTTAAGTGAAACCTCTCCTTTAATAGTATATTCAAGTGAAACCACTCCTACAACTTTAATAGTGTAATAATTGATAATGATTAATGAGGGAAGTTAAAGAGTAAGACCAAACTATGTCTTTTAATATAAATTTATAATATAGAAATTTATTGCAATAAATTTGATTTTGTTAAAATTATTTTAAGTGATAAAAGAAACTGATAGTTCATTTGAAACCGACTTTGGCAAAAATGAATGGGCCAGGCCGGAAAAGTCAGCCCAGAGCCCGTAAAGGTTTTTATGTCTAAAACTTATATGAATCAAACTAAATTCATAGAAGGAACTTTGTTCCCACTTTGCGAAGTTTCCTTCTCTCTGAAATTTCGAGGGTTTCTGGTAATTCTTCGTTTGGTGGATCAGCAATTCGGAACCAGTTAGCCATGTTCAGATTCTGGTAATTCTTCTCTGCGCCCCTGAAACTCCAATTCGTTAAATTTCATATACATGCATCTTTCTTGGTTTAGATTAACGGAAAGAAATTGAAGGGGGAAAGGGATGTGATTAAATAGTTAATGTCCATTTCTTGGATTGAGAGCTCATTCCATTTGATTCCTTTGTTTTCAGCCCTTTTTTTCCGAACCGGAGAGTGTATGATAAAAATGGATATCTGTTTCTTGGGAATTTATTGTTTTCTCCTTTGATTTCTTCAACCCTCCACCCTGTAGACGCCGTGGGAGGAGACCATAGATTGGCAGCGAGTACTTTATTTTCCCACCTGGCTCCATTAGGATTGCACGTCATTTCCTTAAAATTAGATTACATAATTTGTTTTTGTTTTAACTATGAATTTATGATTTAACTTATACTCATTATATTTTGCATAACCCCTCTTTCTTGATTATCTTTTTCGATGAGATGCCCATGATCTTCCCTTCACATTCTTTTGGGCACATAGATACGCCATTTTTTTTTAATTTAGATAAAAATTAATCCCTCTTTTTTAATTGTGAATTTATTATATAAACCAAGTCAATCTCCCCGGGAGTTTCCATCATCCTTAAAAGTATTTTTCTTTCCAAAACATATTTTTACTGCCTTAGTTGCTGCAAATATAGGCATGTGGCTGGTGACACTAAAAAGAGAATGATAACACATGATTGAAATGTATATATGTAAGATTTAAAATAAGGTAATATATGATTACATATACAGAAGATAAGTGTTTTGTTAGAATTTCATAATATATCAAACAACAGGACAAAAGATTTATTATGTTATTATGCTTCGTTCCGTTTTAATCTACACATTTCTGTCCATTTATTTCCATTAATCCAAAACGTATAGAGCTTAATAGCATATATGAAAAGCAATAATAGTATTTTTGGCCAGTTAATCGCTATCGTGCATTTGGTAACATTAAACTTTCAGTAGAACAACGATAATGATAATAAACTGAATTTCCAGCGTGATAGTGGTTAATAGCATATAAGAATTTCTGTTTTCCAATTATGCGCAGGGGATCACAAGAGCAACAATCACAGGATGGTTCCTCGCAGTCACAGTCATGGTATCCACCATCAGTGGTAAGTTCACCAAGTTCGTCTAGGCCTGCTACACCGTCTGGATCTTCTTCTTCATTACCGCATAGGCCTTCTTCTCATGTTCCGCCCTCTGAAGCTGCTGGAGTCATCGCTGTTTTGAAGGACAAGAGGTTTGAGTTTTCACAGTTTATTTGCTATTCATAATTGTGTTGTATCTGATTTTGTAAATGAAAAATAGTTGGACGGGTTTTCTTAGTTGTACAATTAGTATTTTCTAGTTACTTTGAAGTTGTGAACTGTTCCAGTTTTTGAATATGGTGATCTTAATTGATTTTTCTTCTCATTACAAAATGCAGTGTTGATGAGTTGCGGAAGCTTTTATCTGACAAAGATGCATACCAGCAGTTCTTACATTCGCTTGATCAGGTCAAGATTCAAACTAATGTAAGTTTCATATCTTTACTCCAATTTCTAGTGGTTGTTACCTTGGAACTTTTATGTTTTCTTTTTGGTATTTCACTTTCTTCTCTCAATGGAGTTCGAGGAGTGTAGTTTAATGTTATTCAGTACCAGTGTATTATTACATTTTCTTATTGTGATTTGCTATTTTATTTTATTATGAAGTTGAGTTATTATTGTCTTTAGAATATTTGTTTCTTTTGGTGAATAAGAGTATTATGTGTGTTTAGACTATTTTGTTAAGTGTATGTGTCATTAACGGGTTTATTATTATGTTTTTTATTATGTCTCTTACTGAGTTTACTAGTCAACTCTGCTAGTCGAGACTTTATGGGGGTCCTTGTCATAAACTCTCAAGTTTAACAACCTTTGTATAGCATTGTAACTCCTTTATATAATCTCTCAAGTCCACGTCATACTGTTTTTGTTAACTCACTCCCAAAGTTATAACTTGCCACATTATTATTTTGTTCTAAAAATCTAGAGGATGGTGCCAATGTATTCTCATTTGTCTTCCAGGAGTATTGCAAGTTGCAACGTGGATAATTTAAAATGCAATTTGGTGGAACTTTCTCACACTTTTGAAAAATAATTGGTAGTATACTAGCTGCGTCTTGCATTATCAATCAATTGACCCAGGGTATTGAGTTTTATAAATTGATACCTTTTATAACATTTTACAAAGGGTAAGTTTTATCTTTTGCTGAAAGTTACTAGAGGCATGCGCATGTATTGAATCTCAAACAAATCAGTGATTTTGAAGATCCATTTGCAGAATGACTGATCTGTTAATTGTAAGATTCGTGATCAATAACGTAAAATGCGACTCTAGGAGCATGAGATGCATGAGGTCTATTAAAATTTACTAAAATGAAATAATATTAGAATTAAAACTGATAATAAATATTATTAAAATTATTATATATTAATTAAATATTTGTATTTGTATTTGAAAAACCATAACAAATTTTACTGTGCTTTATTATGGATTTTATTTATAAGTAAAAGATACATTAATCGAAATAAAAACAATTTTCACATCAATTAGATATTTTAATTTGATACTAGAGATTACACAATACTTTAAAGTATCATGTCAATAATTAAAAGTGAAAGCTGATGGCCCGAAGTCGAAACATGTTCTGTCTTGCAACTAAAACACAAGTTGCTAAAGTAGAAGTAAATACTAAAGTATGTTATTTAGGTTAGTATTTCCTAATCCGCTAGATGCAACCTTACCTAAGTTGAACAAGAGTTAGAACTGCAGTTTGGCACAATTTTCCCGCTCCAGTCACTGTTTTCTTCCATTTTGACCAAAACCTTCACGCCTAAGTGATGACCCTTGCAGACTGAGGCCTTGGAGAATTTCTCCAGATTGTGATTCTTGCATTCAACTCCAATTCATGCACCAAAATGACTTGTTCTTCAATTTGTATTACCAGCTTCTTGACTCGAACAATTTGCATTGTATTGAGAATTGTGTGATACTGATAGGCATGATTAAAGGTGCTGATTTGTAAAGCTTAACATCTGACGACAGTTGATCTTATTCCTACACAAGTCAAACTTTTTCGTCAACTCTTAGAATCTTACGATTTTACACATTAGAAGGGATCGAAGAATCCTGAACTGCAATCATGTTTGGGTTGGTGGGTTGTGTCCAAATGCATAAGTATGATAGGATTTTCTGACTTGGCTAACTCAGGAAGTAGACGTAAAATAGCAGCACGGTGGAGCTGTGTAGTCAATATTCATGAAAATGAAAATCAGCCTAAACTCATAAACCCACCAGAGATTAAACCTGGTCTTAATTGTCACGCTGCATTTGAAATGGTTCTGTGTGATTGTTAGATCTGAAATTTGACTCTTGTAATTGGGTGTGATTTCATTGTCTTTGCCACTGGATGCATTTGTAGTTGTTACTGGATGTTGCCGCCACTGCCCCTTCCCGAAACCCTTAATTCCGTTGTTTCAGATTGCCCTTAATCTTGTTTATGCTCTTTCAACTGGGTGGTGCTGTAGATACGTATGAATATAATTTGAATTATTTTATTTAATTTTTTTGAACCTGTTGCTAAAAAGTGTGGAAAGTGACTTGTATATAATTATTTATTTAATGAAAATGAAAAAGAAATATTAACATTTTCTATCTGACCAATATTTATGTTACTGTAAGACAGATGTCTTTAAATTCGTAAATTTTCTTTTTAGTAGTTTAAATATGAATACACTAGTTTTATTTTATTTTTTTAAATCAAGGACTGATTGTTTAGTCAAAATGCTCCTAAACAAATTTTAGAAAAATTAAAATTTTACATGTTTTGAGGTGTATGTATTTTAAGAGATAAGAAAAAGATACAAAACGAAAATAAATAAATAAATGTAATAGTGATGTAGTATATTGACTTTTTATTTTGGCTTATTGACCTGATCAGCTGAAAGATGAACTTTGCAAGGAGAATTTGCAGCTTGCAGGTGAGTTATTTAATTTCTTTTATTTGTTATATTGCCATTAAATGGTTGGCCTGCTGTTAAATTGTGGTAGAGCCTAAACTATTGCCTTCTACAGAGGAAAATCTTCAAAAGGAGCCTCGTATCATGGAACTTAGGAATCAAGTAAGAACACAATCCTATGATTGTTTGATTTTTTTCTTTTCGAGCTATTGCTGATTGTTAAAGTTATTTCTTCCTCCTCCTATGGAAACAGTGTAGAATAATTAGGACAACTGAGTTAGCTGCCGCAAAAGAGAAACTAAATGAGCTTGAAAAGCAGAAAGAGGAAATGTTGAAACTGAATTCGCCAGCATCTCTTGTCCAGAGGATTCTAGGTGTGACTTAAAATTGTAGTTTGCAACAATAGTTTTGGTTATAGCAATTTTATTACTATTGAGACAAAGGGTAGTTTTAAATATGATATATAATATTTGCAGAGTCTGCGAATAAGACTGAAGAGGAATCTGACAATCTACACCAGCATTTCCTTGACAGAGAGATTGATCTTGCGGCTTTCTTGCAAAAGTACAAGAAGCTACGTACCACTTACCACAAAAAGACTCTCATACATCTTGCTGCTAAAACATCAACTGTATGAGCGCCAATTATGAAATATTAAGAAAGTTACTTGTATTGGCAAGTACATATTTGATTTTTGATTCATTATTGTCAATAGTTGACATTGGTCAAAGATACTTGCCACCTATTATACAGAGTTGCGGTCGCTGGGATACAGCAATCTACTATTAATGAGATTGTTCGTATATGTACAGCCTGAGATTGTTCATTCTAGCCACTGAGATGAGGTATGTACTCGTTTGCAGACCTTCAACGCTATTTGTATGAACTCTGAAGTACATGCCAAGGTCACCATCGCTGATATAGGATTTTACTGTTGTGTTGTAAAATATAAAACAAATTCTCCTTTTCTTTGGGAGCAACTACAAGTTTATCAGAACCCATTTTATGTTAAGCCATTGCCAACATGTAGCCCGATTCTTCATTTTCGCATTTTTTGTTACGATAGATACACCAAGTTGAGGAAACAAAATGAAAAAAAGCCTTCAATAAGTTGTGATTGGGAAATTTATTTTGGACATGAGAAATGCTCATTTTATATTTGTATGAAGGAGCACAAATTTTTTTTTTTCGCCATTATCGTGAAATTTTATGTTGAGATACACATTTCTTGCAAAAGTAAATAAGCGAGAAACAATAATAATCATTTGTATTGGAATTAAGCAGAGTGAGCATAGCCATTAATTAGTAGTAGCCTCCTTGTCCATGGTGATCTTGAGATTCAGAATCAGAGACCTCAGTGTCTGGTTTATCGCACATGGGAGTGGTGTAATAAAAATGGTTGAGCATGTACTTGATGAAACTGCGATACACTGATGTAGGATTGTTGAGCTTGACACCAGACTTTCCACCACCGAAGTCAGTGGGGATGTTACAAACGTTATCTGGAGAAGACACCAACCTCACCGAGCATCGTTTTGTATCCAATTCTTTGCCATAGACATAGTTTTTAACATTCAAGTCGTATTGCCCTAACTCATCTGTTGTGTCACTTGTATAGTACACAACCCTGCTTCTCTTGTCCATGCATGTTAGGGACACCTTTACTCCTGTCAGTGCACGCACAATTAGCAACGATGAGATGTAGGAAAATATTAGAATGATATTGCTATAATACCTTTCATAGGTTTGCCACCGTTAACCCATTCGTTCCAGCCCTGGGTGCAGTCCTGGCACATCACTTTTCCACCCACGTAAATCACTCCTGATTCATCCAAACCTGAGGAGCAACCCACCAGCAGTGAGATCATAATGATCATCAGAGCTCTTGAAAATCCCATCTCTTCCTCTCTCTTTTGATTCACAGGGATGGATATATGGCTCAAAGAAGTAAATATATATAACAAACCATGTGGTTGAAATTGTTGACAAAAGTGGAAGGGCACTACTATACTATCCGCTTAGGACGTGCACCCCATTACTCAACTGCAACATTTATTTATTTATAGAAATGGAATAAAATTGATGAAATGAAACTAGTTAGGATTAGTTTGGAAAAATTGTTTTATGTTTTGAAATTTTAAAAATGAAGATGAAACTTATGGATGCTCCATCTATGGAGACGAATTTAATACCATACGAAATAGATTGACAGTTTGGTAAAGACAGTAAGAAAGAATAATTTAGGGACTGAGATTGTTGCACCACTTAGATTATTTAAATATAAGTGATGAATGAGTTGATACTTCAACCATTGATACAAAATTCAAGTAGAAAGAAAATTCATTCTCTTTCAAAGATACTCACTTCATTTAATAATATCCGAAGTTCTTTACAATAAGAGAATATATGACTATTTATAGGAGAAACCACCTTCCAATTTTAATGCGAATTGCAAGAGTTAAATGCAAGTTCTCATATTCATCGATGTTAGTTGACCAAAGTTAAGAAAAAGAGAAGGAATTTCGATTTTAAAGTATTAATTTAGCTCTAGATCACAGGTTAAGATTAACTCTATGCTTCTCATACTTATGTCATATTTTTCATGTTTGTGTCACAAGCATGATACTTAATTATATCATTATGTCTTTGTTTTCGCCCAAATTATTATGAATTCTAGGTGAGTTCGGTATCTTCAAAATGTTATTTGTTTTCTTGTCTTCCATTATTCTGCTCCTAATTTTTATTAGACTTAATAAACCTAAATAAAAATACGAATGGAAAAATACAACAAAAATAAATTTTAATTTCTAAAACTTACACTTAGACTTTAATCTATAAACAAACATTTTATTTATGCAAGCTTTAAAACTAATTAAAATATTTCCCGTGTATTCCAATTAAGGCCACCGTGATACATTATAGTAAAATTTAAAAAAAAAAACACTCTAAACCACTTTTAATCACGGATTAGAAAACCAAAACTATTTATAACTATAATAAAGAGAATGCATATTTTTTGTTTTCACCTTCGTTATGCTGTTTTATCCTTTAATTGGCGTTAGTCATTATATAGTATTCTTTATGTAACATTCCAATTTTAGCAGCTTGAAACTATCAAAAATAAAGAAGAAATTTCATTATAGTTCCAAACCAGATAATCCAATGTACACAATATATTATTACAGTCTTATAAAATATATGACTATAAAAATATATCAATTATACACTTAAACTAAACTAGTAAACTCTATGTTTAAACTGATCCCTACTAAAGCTCCCACTGGAAAGCTCATCCATAACCTAAAACGATGGATCCTCATTCTCCAGAAGTGCCCTTGACACTGCAACCACATCTGTTCCCACCGAAAAGGTGATCATCGCAAAAGCAAAACATATAACACGAGACAGAAACACATAAAGTAGGGGTAAGCTAATAATGATTTAAAGAAAGTTACATTAGAGTAACAACATAATAACAATCAATTATCACAAATTCACACATGAACATTCCAATACTCACACGCCATTCAACTCTAGACTCAATCATCCGGATATATGCAATTAACATCGGACTTCTTGGTGGCTTGCACTGTGTATGATTCCCAAACTCTGCAGAGTTTGGCCTCAAGGGGTTATCACCCAATCATCACACCAGGTAAGTCTCCTTCGCGCCAAAGACTTGATCGAGTCCAGTGGCTAAGACCTCCTGCTACTCCTCACGACATAACTCATTATACTCTATATGAGCCTTAATGGTTATTGCAGCGTCAGGATACCAACCAAAACTGAGTCCTAATGTCTTTGCATACCCTACCTCATCCACACTTAGAATTTCTCCATGAAATTCCTCCATAATTCACATACAACAGGTTCATATTCACCCAATCTCACTCAAAGCATACCAAGACAGTCAAAAAAATTCATTTCAGATAAGTTAATGCAATGAAACACATCAAAATAGCAAACATATCTAACTAAATCCAATTATCAGCTTCCCTTACCTGACAAAGCGACTCTGCAGACCCAAACCGTTTAAAGAACACCAAAACATATCTAACTCCACGGGATGCTCTATCTACACATAGAAACATCACAAGAACGATCAGGACCTACCATTATGATCACTGATCAACAAAGACTCATACTGATGATTAAAACGTCACATGCAAGCGAAAGAGAGCTCGCATGCAACATAAAATAGAAAAGACTACAAAGAGAGCGGAAACTCAACTTACGTGAACAGATAAATTGATCGGTCCAATTTGAAGAGCTCGCCGAGAGGATCAATCCTACGGTCTCGGTTCTTCAATCAGACGACCAAAGAGACAGAACCTCTAGAGAGAAGTCAGAGAACTTCTAGAGAGAAGTCAGATAACCGTAGAGAAGTGGTTTTTAGAGAGATGATGTGTTTTAAAATAATGAAACTCATTTATAAGAATTCTATTTATACTAAAACATTTTAATATTAAAAATAATCGAATCTCACTATTTTAAACTAGTATCACTTTTTAAATGCCATCTTTAATTATTATTCTCTAAACTTACCAAAACTTTATTTTTTTTAATAACTCTATAAATCGCTTACGATTTTTTTTCATATCATCATATCAAATTACTTGTATTAAATTTTTGAAAGATAATCATTATAATTACTTTTCACCGTCTGCGCCACTCTGTTAGGAGCAACCTCGTATAATATCTGCTTTCGTCTTCATATTATTATTATTTTATGCCTTTAATTAATTTTTGTAATAATTATTTTGTCCATCGTGTTAAATATAATTTTTATGGTTTGCCGATATAAATTTTTTTTATCAACATTTATCAAATATCAATTAAACTACAGAAACACGAATTTAAACAACTTGGTTTTTAGGACAGAATTACGATTATGGATACATTACATGATCAATTACACCGATCCCACACAAAAACAAATTATGTGATAAATAAAAATACGTGGAGCAGGTTGCATGGAAGGAATGCATATGCACGATGTAGCCTACAACCAAAATAAGGAATAAATTGTTTGCACGGTGAAAGAACCAAGTTGATGCTAATATCTCTATTAATTCCATTCCATGCATCGTTAAACAAAAACCAAACAGATACAACAACATCAAAGAACCTTGTACCTGTCCGATTCCAGCCACAACAACCTCTGCGTGTTCCACCAGAAGAAGAGAGGAGAACACCACCACCAGGTTTCCTCCTCTCTCTTCCAATATCATACATACCTATTCTCACATAGACTTACCCTAAATTAAGCTAAAGCCTTCAATAATGAAGATCCTCCACAAAGATTTCGCCCTCAACCAAACCGGAACTGCGAAGCTCATGGCTGAAGAACCCGACGACGTGTGGGTCCTCTACAATCTCATCCTCCCCGGCGACGTCGTTTCCGCCGACACCACGCGCAAGGTTCACCACGATTCCTCCGCCAAGAAAAACACAGCATCACGTGTCAAGCTCACCCTCCAACTCAAAGTCACGTGCCGAGACTTCCACAAAGACTCCTCCACCCTCCGCCTCCAAGGTCGCAACCTCCACCACAACCAACACGTCGCCGCAGGCTCCTTCCACACCATCTCCCTCGAACCCAACAAACCCTTCCTCCTCCAAAAAAATCTCTGGCAAAACGACGCCGTCCAAACCCTCAACGACACAACCCAAAAAGAACGTTCCAATTCAAATGCCACTTCCATCCCCGACCTCGCCGTCGTTCTTTTCCACCCGCACCACGCCGAGATCCACATAGTTGCAGAAGGAGCCACCATGCACTGCACCAAGGTCGAAGCCTGCCCCAACTCCAGGAAAAACGGAAAAGTTTCTTCGTCCGTGTTTTTCCGCCGAGTGTTGGCGGCGTTGGTGAAGCGCGTGGATTTCAAGGTTTTGAGGGGCGTGGTGGTGACGAGCGAGGAGTTTCGTGCATTTGCGATTTCGGAAGCGAGGAAGATGGGGATACGGTGGATCGAGGATAACAAGACGAGCGTGGCGGTCGTGGAGGATGGTGATAGTTTGGAGAAAGTCTTGAGTAACCCGGCGGTGACGGTGCTGGTGAAGGACGGCAGGGTTAGGGCGTTTAGGGAGTTGTGGGAGATGGTGTGCAACGATTCCGGCCGCGCGTGTTATGGATCCGAGGAGGTGGAGCGTGCGAGAGAAATGAAAGCGATTGAGATACTTTTGATTACCGATGATCTTTACAGGAACGAGGAAGTTGGTACGAGGCAGAGATACGATGGTTTGGTGAAATCGGTGAAAGACGGTGGAGGAAAGGCTTTGGTGTATTCGCCGATGCATGTTTCGGCGGCGCAACTGTCGCAGCTCACCGGCGTTGCTGCCATTCTCCGGTTTCCCTTGCCTGATCTGGAACTCCAAGATTGAAATGGTGTTAAATAATTTACCGTTTTAACAAACAGGGGTTGTGTTGTACAGATTAATTAGATGGAAATGGTGTTAAATAATTTACTGGTTCTAGTTAATTGTTGGTTTAATTTGGTTAGTTGTTAATTAATCTCCCGCTGAAGTCAGGGGAAAGTGGATTGTCGAAGTTACCTGTAATGATTTGGGTTTGTGCTGTGTATGTAATCACGTGTTCTAATTGTTGTTTACTCTGTGATCAGAAACTGGTAATGCATGTCGGAGACTTCAAAATAATTTTTAATTTAGTATGAATAATGACCAAGTCTTCTCCAGGGCACTGTACCATTTAAATTAAGAAAAATGATTTGTTCACTATAACTTTTTTTTTATAATTTTATGTTGCATATTTTAATTGGTTTTTATTTTTTTATTTTTTCATTTTTAATATTCAAAAATCACTTAAAAAAGTGACAACTCATTATAAAAGAAAATTATAAAAAATTTAGTAATCAAAATATTATTTTTTTTAAAATTATATTAAAATGCAATCAAATATCACCGCATACTTGGCTGGATTAGATCCGACCAACATGCAAACAGATGCCAAATTTAAAAGAAAATCACTTAAACCCACTCAAGGGGATCCGTCCGTTCTCAGCCCATGGGTCACAGAAGGAAGCTTTCCAGCTGAAGCAAAATAGCCATAGTCCACCCATACTAAAGAGATTCTTTTATTTTATGAAACTTTCTTTTTACGTCGAAAATAAGTGTCACTTTCAATTTAATATTTAAACGTAAAACAAATTTTAATTAATTTTTATAATATAATTTTTCAGCCATATATATATATAAATGTTCCGGTCTTACACTTTAGAAACAAATCAAGAACAAGTTGAGTCATCTGTTTGTCAAACCACTCCTGTTTGTCTCACTTTCTTCTAGCTGATTATGGAGTGAGAGAAGACCCTCTTTTCATTGATCTCCTTTAACTATTCTTTGTTGCGTTATATATGATTTATTTTAACCACCTCCGTCTGATTTGGCTACAACATAGAGTTGATGATCTCCTGTTTTCTCGTGTCCTATCCCTGATATCTAGGTTTGTCTTCAGGAGTACTAAATACAAATCTAATAACATCATACTAAATACAAATCAATATATTCAATCACACTGTAAAAAATTATAGATCCAAATAACTTGTGAAGTAAACAATTTCTTCATCCATTATACCATTACAGATTCAAATATATGTTTGGAAATAAACAATATCCGGCAAACCCATTAAACCATAAATAGTGCATTATAAGAGAGTATGTCTCTCCAAATTCCAAATAGAGAAGTGAATAAAGACATAACCAAAAGTGTCATTTTTAAGTGATTTTAAAATATTAAAAATAAGAAAAAAATAAAATAAAAAATTACTTAAAAAATGATTTAAAATTGTGAAAAAAAATTGTCAAAATTTAGTAGTTAAAAAATATTTTTCTTTTTAAATATTACATAACATATTTCAAATGTAGGTTCTCTTGGGCAAAACAAGATAGGAAGACAGTGAGTTGTATTTAGTTGCAAAAACAATGAAAATAATTAGAATATACAATGCACAAAATGTAATAAATAAAACAAGTTTTGACATGTCAGTTAATGCTAATGGAACAAAGACAGACAATATCGTACACCACAATGGGAAGGAAAGGGGTGATTGTTTCTTAGATATTGAATGTGTTTTATGGGATCTATCACATTGTCCCAAAAACACGGCACCACTTTTAACACTTAGCCATATGCATTAATCATAACTCATTTCAGGAAATAAAATAATATTTTAACTCACTTTTTTTATTTATTTTTAATTTATTATTTTCATTATTCTTAAATAATCTATTTTAATTTTTTATAATAATATGATGATATAAAAATAATAAAAATGATAAATTAAAAGTGGATTAAAAAAAATAAGTTAAAGTATTCTTTAATACAAGTAGTCTTTAATTTTAGGAGTGTTAATATTTTATATAAATCTAACACTTAAATTTCATTTGTAGACCTATTTAGAATTCAATAATAATAAAATATTATAAAATTTTTAATCGTTTATAACAAAATTTAATAGAGATACTAAATTCTTAATCTTCGTGATAGATTTATTGCTTTTTGACAATTCTTCCTTTAAGGATTAATTGTAGTGTTGGTTAACAAAAGTGTAATTATTTTGATTTTTTTTATTGATAAAATATATATGAGAGAAAAGAAAACCTTATCCCTACACACTTGAAATGTGTGAAAAATAAACATCAATAACTTTACCTGAATATTATATATTAAAAATAAGCTTACTTTAAATATATTAGTTTATCTTCTTTTTTAAATATATGCAAATTATAAGAATATACTTACAAATAAAAGTACGTTTTAAAAAAGTAGACAAGTGAAAATATTTTTTAATTTAAAACCGACTCACTTTTTATACAATCCCGTGAAAAAGGCGTTTAGAGCGTAACACTATCAACTAACTACAAACTATTTAAAACACGATTTTTAAAATAGTTATTGTAAAAGTAATTTACATTATCATATGCGCTAATTCTTGATTAAATAAATATAGATAATATTTTCTTTTCGGGGATAAGAAAATAGGAGAATACTACTATTCTGTCATAAAAACTTATAAAATATTTTAATGTCATTCACAAATAAATAGGTAACTCCATAACTTTATCGATTATCATATGATAAGTTTTACACTAATTTCTACTCATTTATTTTTCTATTTTATTCACAAACATAAAGAAGAATTTAGTTAGACTAAAATTTTAATCACATGAATAACAAGAAAAGTGATAAACACGGGAAAATAAAGAAAATAAAAAAAACAGAAGATAGTCCACGCGTTCTGCACTGCACGCAGCAGGAGGCAGTGGCAGTGCCACAGTTTTGCCGTCACAGTGCGTTACAACGGATATCCTTTCTTGGGTTCTGTTCCCTTCAATTTTCATCCCATACAAAATTTATAACTCAAACAATCATTGTTTTTTACAAAAATCTCACATGACCAACTTTCGTAGTAGAATAACAATTTACTGGTTGTGCAATGAGGCCAATCAAAATTGAATTTGTACCTTTAACGTCACTTTCTATCTTTTTGCAATCTTGGTAATTGCTATGCTCTTCCACACACAATTTTCAAATTTCAATCAAAATTTTAAGCTCGTACCATAAAATTAATTTACAAGTTAAGATTTGCAAACGTCATCTTTTATCAATGTGGACTTCAATACTTTTTCATATTGAACTGAGGATCCCAACATGTCTCACTCAAGAAGAAAAGCTACGCAAACGTCACAAAAAATCTCATCGAAATTACTCGGCAAATGTTGATGCAATTGCTCGCAAACAAATTTTAAGCCATTCGTGTATTTTATTTATCATTTGCTAAATTCAAATTTTGTGATACAATAATCATTGAAGACGCTTTATAGATTAATTCTTATAGAAAGAATTAAGCCAAACTTCTATATTGGAGTCTTGAAAAAATTTGGAGTGTTTTTTTCTATTTAAAAATAAATAACGTTTATTTAAAGAATTAAAAAAAATAGAAATCATATGTTAACATAATATTATATTATATGCATGAATCGGTATCATACGAACATGCTAATTAGTAAATTAATGTAGTAAAGATGACGATAATAACTTTAGATTTGTAAAGAAGGGAGAGTAGTTTTACATTACATATGTATATAAGGAAGTAAAAATAATCTGTATCGGGTACCGCAAATAAAACTTGTAACAGGTAGAAAATATATATTGAAAATGAATATGCACGGATAATACGTAGAAGTATTTTTTTATACCCGTATGTTAACGGGTAGGTACAAGTATTATAGTATCTGTATCTGTGAATATTCATACCCGTTATACTTTAATTTAAGTTAAAAAAAATTCAAAAAATAATTAAAATATTAATACATCGATTTTGAATGAATTATTTTTTATCAACTAGTTTTAAAAAATTTCTATTTATTTGTAAATTCTTATTCAACACTATTCAAATAAGTTATGTGCACTTTGTTTAAAGTTTATAAAAATTATGTATTGTATTTTTATTTGAATTTTTAGTTAAAATTTGTTGTTAAATATTAAATTTTTTATTTTCTAAATACTTACATGTATCCGTAAATATTACAAAAATATATAAATATATATATAAATATAAGTACGGATATAAAACACGGATGAATTGCTATCCATACTGATCCTATTAATATTCTTGTGTGTACTTTAGAAAATACAACTAAAAAAACATACTAATATAATAAAAATGTTCTATTATTTTTCCTTTGTTTAATTTTTACTCTTATAATGTATAATATTCGAGTTAAGACTTAACAAGTGAGAGAAAAGAGACCAGGTCTCTTACTTCTCTCTCTCTTTATTGTTTGTCTCTGTAGAAGACTCAATGCACCAACTGCGTCGTCGTGGTCGCGATTGAAGACGAAGAAGAAAAAGAAGACAGACAAAAATGCGGGCCTCCGTTTCCCTGTGGCTCGTGTTAGCCACCGTCGCGTTGTCGGCGGCGCTGGTTCACGGCGGTTTGACGGGGACATTTCTTCCTCTAGAACGGGCCATTCCTCTGAACCAACGAGTCGAATTAGAGGCGCTGAGAGCTCGCGACAGAGCACGCCACAGTCGAATCTTGCAAGGTGTCTTTGGTGGCGTTGTCGACTTCACTGTCCAGGGAACCTCCGATCCTTACTCCGTTGGGTACGGGTAATTCTTTTTCTCGCCTCCTTTCAAATTTCCCCGTATATTTTTTATTCTTCTTAATATTCCATTTTCGTTATGCATTTTCTTTTAACCGTTTTTGCAAGAAGAAGAAAGAAAGAGGAATAGCCGTAACGGATAGAGTATTTATTTGAGATCATTGTATTATATTATGATAATGATATTAACGGCTAATAAGTTTGAAGCAGTATATGGCATGTACTTTTGAAGCTTGGGGTTAATCTTGTTTTCCTTGTTCAGGCTCTATTTCACGAAAGTGAAGTTGGGATCGCCTGCGAAAGAGTTTTACGTTCAGATTGATACTGGAAGTGACATATTGTGGTTGAATTGCATGACTTGCAGTAATTGCCCACAATCTAGTGGGTTAGGGGTGAGAATTTTATGCTTTTAGCTGTTGTCATTTAATTTGACATTTTTTTTTTTGTAGATGAGAGTGTGATGATTTGACCTCTTCTTGCTGTTTTTGTATGCACCCTACAGATTCAGCTGGATTTCTTTGACACGACCGGCTCATCCACTGCTGCGTTTGTCTCCTGCGCTGATCCAATATGTTCTTATGCGGCTCGAACTGCGACAAGTGAATGCTCTTCTCAGGCTAATCACTGCAGCTACACTTTTCAGTATGGGGATGGAAGTGGGACAACTGGTTATTATGTTTCTGATACGATGTATTTTGACACCGTCCTGGGACAGTCATTGATTTCTAACTCTTCATCTACCATCGTTTTTGGGTGAGTCCTTCTGCTTTTGAGGATAGTCATGTCATGAGTGAGTTTGGGAACATATAAAGATCAGAGCTGGATCATAGGGGTCAGAGGAGCGTAGTTTTTGTTTGTGAAGATTATGTTCTGAGCTTAGTAGCAAACATTGTAATTAAATTATTATTACTAATAATATAATACTGTGGATCAGGGCAACTAACTGCATAAAAATATTGCCAAAAGGTAATCTTTTTTTAAAGGGAGAGAAAAGGTAACACACTATGGGCTGTTTATTTTGAGGTTGTTCACTATTTTACCTCCTCTTTCTGCTGTGATAGTTTGCACACTTACTCCCTTGTTTGTGTTAAGATGAATATTGAGTTTAAATGAACCTTTTGGGATTATTGTTTGGAAACAGGTGTAGCACCTACCAGTCTGGGGATTTGACCAAAACAGATAAAGCAGTTGATGGAATTTTTGGGTTTGGTCCTGGTGCTCTATCTGTTATATCACAATTGTCATCACAGGGTCTGACACCCAAAGCGTTCTCTCATTGCCTAAAAGGACAAGACAATGGAGGAGGTGTGTTAGTTCTCGGTGAAATTTTGGAGCCAAATATTGTTTATAGCCCACTTGTCCCATCACAGTATGTTCTCTCTTCTGCATTCTTTTTCCAAACTTTATTCTGTTGGTGGACATGTTTTTCCTTAATACGAAAGTACAAGTACTATTCATTTCCTAGAAATTATGAAACTAGGTATTTGCATTATTGTTAAAGATTAATTAGTGTGTTTGGATGGTAGGTAGGAAGTTGAGTTGAGTTGAACTCAACTGGAGTTAAGAAAAAGCAACCATTGTGGGTGTGTTTGTATTTTAGTGAGAACACCTGAATCAACTTTAAGTTTCTATTGGATACCATTCCTACAAGTTTGACATGTTCTTAGATCCAGTTAGAAATAAATTCACCTCTAACTGTAGTCCACTTAAAAACTATGATGAGTTGCTTTTGTATCAATTCCAATTGAGTTAAACTCTATAATTTTCTAACGAAAATCTAAACACGCACTAGCTTTTAAGTCAACTGGAGTTTGTGGTGAATTTTGTTTCTATCTAGAGGTGAAAAAAAGTGCCATACATGTTCATACAACATTTGATGGAAGATGAAAGTTGGTTTGAGTCTCCCGATTGGTATCCAAACACACCCTTAATGGTAGACAAATTATGAGCTAATTATTCTTGAATTTAGCATACCAATTTGCTAGTTACAGTACAAGTTGTGGACCACAAAACATAAAATTAGCACTGCTAGTTGACATCTTGACAAAATTAGCCAAATAATGGTTGTTTTGTACCCATAGCTAACACGAAGTTTCTGATTTTTGTTGTTGTGAGGACTGGTCATAAAATTGTCATCTTTTATCCTTGATTGCAATTTTCTGAAGGGTAATTTACTTCCTTTTCGTTGCTTTTAGCCAAATATGTTAACTTTTGCCAGTATTCTAGTTATAAAAAACATTGGGTTTGAAGTTTGTATATTCAAGTTCATGCCTTTAGCGGAGAAGGTGAAAACTTTCTTGGTTTCCCGATGTGATATTGTTGTGTAGGGCTCAGCTCTCTCCTTACCAAGACAGTTTATTTTCATGAAGCTTACGTGCCATACCCTTGTTAAATGAGCGTGACTCAACCTGGAAGTGGAAACCTGTTTTCAGTTTTTGGGGGTTTTAAACCTCACATTATGAACTCTTTATTCAGCAAAAGTTGTAATAAAAACGACTATAAATGATAGTGCACAACAAACTTTTTTAATTTAATGAAATAAGCTTTGAATTGAACATAATACGCGATATTGCTTACTCAGTTACCAAATTAGGAGCAGTTCTGTCGTGGGATTACTGGACCAACCTCTAGTGTCCTAAAGGTGTGTGCCCTGGGGCATGGGGGTCAGTGTGGTAGTCTCAAGATCAGTTCCCGCAACGTTGAAATAATTCTTGGCCTGCGGAAGCTTTGTCCTGCGAGCACAAATTAGTTCTTGGTTGTTAGATTTGGGATGTCCATGCACAAAATAAAATTCGTGTTCTATGTCTTACTTTTTATTTGGCTAATTCTTTGGTGAAATTTCAGGCCTCATTACAACTTAAATCTTCTGAGCATTGCTGTTAATGGACAACTTCTCCCAATTGATTCAGATGTATTTGCGACAACTAATAATCGAGGAACTATAGTTGACACTGGAACGACATTGGCATACCTTGTTCAAGAAGCATACAATCCTTTTGTCGATGCTGTGAGTTTACTTTTACTTTAAATTTGTGGCACTTTCTCAGTACATAAAATCTGACATTGCCCCTACCCTAACAGGAAGGTCCTTCTGTCTAAACCAGAAGATTGGCTGTTCATTTGAGGTTGTCCTCCGTTTTCAATAGGTCCCTAGTTAACTGAATGATCAATCTCCAAGGATGGTTTTAAGATCTATATGATAAGTCTGTGAGAGGCTATTTACATGCCCATTAAACTGTTTACCCCATCTCTTTGGAAAAATCTCATTGACCAGTTACCAATTTCATAATACAAGAGATGTTTAAATATCTGCAAAACCCTGTCTTTTATGCGAAAACAAGGGAGTTGCTGCAACTTTTCCCTCAAACTAAATTAATAGAGTGAGTATGAAGATGGTAATTTCATAGGAAACTTTTCAACTTTTGTTACTACCATAGATTAGTGTAGACCCTCGCCATATATGAAGTTATAAAGAGGCTTATAATGTTATGCTGTTGGTGATAAGAGAAGTCGAGTCATGAGTGTCCGTAAAGTGAACTTTTTTATGGAATTTGATTCTCAGAAATGCTTGCTAGACAAATTGTCTGTGTAGATTGGATTATGTAGTTTTATTACTTACTAAGTCCCAAACACAATAGTTTGTCTCACTATGCCCTACTAGTCTACCTTATGAACCTTATCCACACAGTTGCCTTGTGTCATTAACAGTCATGTCATTTCTGACTGCCATATACAGCTGGCAAGTCCACATTAGCTGATGCCTATCAGCTCATATGTTGACTATGCCACATCAGCATACAGCCAACCCACTTATGTGATTGCCATGTCACTTATTGGTAGCCACCTCACTTATTTCCGTGTAGATTATTGGCTTTGACAAAGTTGACTATTGACTTTGACTATAACCTTGGTCTTTCATAGCAAGAGTTGCTTGGCTTCCGATCACCTTTCGGTTTCAATTCCCTTCAAAATGCATTTTTTCAAACTTTAAAACTTGCCTGATATTTTTATTAATTGTGGTTTTTGTGTTAGGGCTTTTGTCTTGTGGTTTTTGTTAACAAAATCTAGTATCCATCGGAGAAGTCCGAACGGTTACACCAAATCTTGATTCCATGATACATGCGCACGTTATTAAATGAAAAGACTACTGTTACTGTAGTCCTACGGAGATGTTTCAATATAATGCTCTCCTATAGGGAGATGTTTCAATATGCATTCTACGCTGAAAATTGTCAATTTCTTGTTACAATTTTTACCACAAAAACGTGTTGAAGAGAGGCAAACAAATTCTTGAGCATATTTATCATGCATTTAAAGTTTTTAAGAAATCTTATATCATGTGCTGATGTTGAATATCTAAACGAATGCGTAGATAACTGCTGCTGTCTCACAGTTCTACAAACCCATTATTTCAAAAGGAAACCAGTGTTATCTGGTATCAAACAGGTTATTTCAATTTAAAGTCAACTTTTTAACAAAGATCCTTCAATTCTTTCGTCATAATTTTTTTTGTCTTATTATAGTTTGATGATTTGAATTTATGCTTATTCAGCGTAGGTAATATATTTCCTCAAGTCAGTTTAAACTTCATGGGTGGGGCATCTATGGTTTTAGATCCAGAACATTACCTCATGCATTATGGTTTCCTTGTAAGTATATCTATTTTTATTTGGTCACGTTATTGCCTCTTCTATCTTGCCGAAGTAGGAGTAATTCTTTTGAAATGCGTACCACTAATAACAGTCTGATGTACGCTACCTTGATTTCACAGGATGGTGCTGCAATGTGGTGCATTGGGTTCCAAAAAGTAGACCAGGGATTCACTATTTTAGGAGGTTAGAAGCTGGAAAAATTATCTAGACAGAGTAAAATCTGCATGGAGTTTGAAGAAAAACTGACTTTTCAAAATTGATTATAAAATGAGCTCTTTAGTTAGTAGCATAGAAAATCTTCAGTGATAAAGGACTTCTATTCGATGGTAGTAAACTGTATTACGTAGTTATATCTTTGAGAATTCGTTTTGGTAAGCTGAATATGAGATTAGAAAAACTGAAAACACATGGTAAAGTAAAGTGTTTCACAAAGAACCTTAATGAGTTATTTTCAGTAAACATTAAAATGGAATTTTAAAATACGATAAAAATGGCTAGATTCTGTATTGTCATTAAAAGTTTTATCATATTTATTGTGTCAATTATGCATGAAATTATTTGGTCAGCAAGTGGATCAACCAAGTCTTTTTGGGTTCTTTTGCAGATATTGTCCTAAAAGATAAGATATTTGTATACGACTTAGCTAATCAACGAATTGGATGGGCCAACTATGACTGTAAGCTCGCTAAAGTAACTGAATCTTTCTGCTTGTATGGTCTTTTTACTGTCATAAAATCTTGAGTTGGTGGTCAGGTTCTTTGGCTGTAAACGTCTCTATGGCTACGAGCAAGAGCAAAGATGCATACATCAACAATTCAGGACACATGAGTGTGGGCTGCTCCCACATACGCACTTTCTCCAACTTGCTAGCATCAGGCATTGCTGCTTTCCTTGTGCACACAGTTTTCATGGAGTTCCCATTTTTGTAAAGCGCTACCATGAGTCAAACATCATTTTTTGAAGCTTACATGGGTTGGCTGATGTTTTATTTATTATCAGCATGCCCTTGCGTTGAAACGGGAGGTGGTTGCTGTTTTCTGCGCCGTATTTAATTTCGTTGGTATCCTTAGCTTGCTGAAAATGAGGATCTCATTACAAAGGGTCTCTCATCTTCGGAACTGGCATCTTTGTAAATTAGTTTACCACCTGGAGTAGATGGGAATTGTACTATTTATAAACTACTCTGACTACATAAAACAGTTTACTTGTGAGATTTTCAGCAAAGGATATGGGAATATCATATTCTTGGAATTGTGTTCTTATTGTCACCAATGGAGTGATGTGTGCACCGTGCAGCAACAAGTTGTCAAACCAATGTAAAGAAAGACGAACAATATTTCTTCGAATAGGTAGTTATCTTTGTTATTCTATTCCTAAATCAGAGTTGGTTATAGAGATTTCTTAATTATATCTTTGTTTTTCATTCATGCTATACTACATATATTATTTATCTATAAATTGTAGATAACAACAATTAATATACACACATCACTAGTGAAAATAATTGATGGTTAGATTTTCTTTTTACCAAGTCAGATTTTTTTTAACCTTCCTGTCAAAAGATAAAGGAATAATTACAGAGAGAACAAAACATTATATTCTATTCTATATCTAGAGAATATATATATATATATATATATATATATATATATATATATATATATATATATATATATATATATATATATATAATGTGTCTATGATAGTTTATTTATTGTTACTGTCAGAGAGAGATCTTGAGAAAATGACGGAAAACTAAAACTTTATTAGTGTTACGTAGACTCTAAATATGTTAGTTATATGACATGCATGTTGGATTGGATTAGGTTATTCTTTCAAACAACTCAAACATTGCACATGGTCCCAAGCAGATACATGAAATAAATTTTTTAATGCATACAAAAATCAAACTCGATTTTTATTCCGGAAAATTATAGCATTTTTTTTTTAAATGTCATTCCATTTGAGTAACTTTTTCTTACATTAATGGATAATGAAAAGAGACTACAAAACTACTAAACCTTAACGCTTTCTGTTTTCTCTTTTGTGTTCCGTGCATATTTGAAACAGTCCTCCTCATTCCTTAACGCTTGTATGTCCTTTTCTTTCTCTACCACTTCCTTTTTCTTCTACTTTCGTGTCCATCAGCTATCCTCCAACTAAGAGATAACAAAAATATCTGTATTTCTTAACATATGTAAATAAAATTCAGGATGAATGATCGGTACTAATAGATAATAAATATTTTAATATTTATTTATAAATAAATTAAGTATGAATATCATACTATTTATATTTACGAGTATTTATTTTTAAAAATAATTATAATTTAATTCATAAAATAGATATGTTATATAGATAAAGTTGTTATTTTATTTTATTCTTATACTTTTTCTATATAAAAAAATGTAACAAATATAAAATACAAAATTCTAAAATAATAATTAATTTTTAAAATTGAAAAATATTTTTAGAAACAGAAATATTTTCTAAAAAGTAATTTAAATAAAAAATAATAATTAAATATTTTTAATAATGGATCATATAATAAATTCTATATTTTCTAAAAAAATAACTAAAAGAACAATTTTCTTTATTACAAATGATGAGTAGTAAAAAGAAAAAAGAAATCCAGAGACTGCAATCGAAGTAAAGTATTATTCATAGGATCAATTAAACTAATTTAAAGGTGTGTCTTTTTTCTTTTCTTCATTCCACAAAATAGTTAATCAATAATCACATTAACAACTAAAAAATAGTTGTCAGATACGTTATCTTTATTAAAATCGTAAAAATTATTTATTTGCGAATTTTCCTTTTTCTTTTTCAAAAACGAATTTAAACGTAATTAGAACTTAAACGAATTGTAAATTTAATTTAATATTTAATATATATATATATATATATATATATATATATATATATATTTTTTTTTTACGTATGTATATTTAAAATTTAAAAATAATAAAAATGCATTGGAAATCATAAGAATATTAAAACTGTAGATTAAAAGTTTAAAATCTGGTATTATATTAATTATTAACTACTAGCATAAACACAGACGCGCGCCTGTGTATATATCGTAATATTATTAAGTTGTTATATAAACTAAAATTATATTTATTAAAAATAAAGTAAAATATATTAGAATAGATGAAAGAATAATCAATGATAAATAAAGAAGAAGAAAATAAGCAAAAATAGTCAAATTTATAAAAAAATTGTAAAAGTAACTGTCAATTTTTAAAAATTTAATAAATTATTATATTTAAAGAGTAAAATTGATATTTTGAAATGTGGACACAAAGAAGGGAATCTCCTTTATTTATACTAGTGTAAACACAGTTGTGTATATGCATTTTTTAAATATGCGTGATATTATATTAGTAGGTGATAATATTGTAATGTTATTAAGTTAATGTATAAATAAAAATTATATTTATTAAAAATAAAGTGAAATATATAAGAACAGATGAAAGAATAACCATTGATAAATAAAGAAAACGAAAAGAAGTAAAAACATCCAATTTTATAAAAAACTCTTGTAAAGATAACGGTCAAATTTTAAAAATTTAATAAATTATTATATTTAAAGGATAAAATTGATATTTTAAAATTTGGAAAAAAATAGAAATTCACTTTTATATATCGTTATAGATATTATTATAGATAATAATATAAATGTATAAAAATATAAGTGTAAGAACACGAGTTACATGAAAGTTATCTATCGTGAGCAAGTTTTCACTATCTCCGCGTTTCAATTAATTCACTTTGCAGAGGTTTGAATTAGGAGCGCCGACATAGCACTCCAATTCCTTTCTTCGTTTACCGAAGCCACAACTCAGTTTTGCTTTCGCTGAATTTTCATTAGAGAATGGGGAGGAGTGGCGGAGGAGATCGAAGACGAAGAAGATCCGATGAGTCCGAATCCGAGTCACCGTCCGATTCCGACTCGGACCGACGCCATCGTAGCAGTAGCCGCCGGTCTTGGCGTGACTCCGACGGCGATAGGAAGAAGAAGAAATCCTCGAGGAACATTACAGAAGAGGAAATCGCGCAGTACATGGCCAAAAAAGCCCAATCAAAGGTCTTCATCTTGTTTCCCTATGCCTTTCTTGTCCCTCCACCGTTAGAATTCGCATATTGAATGACTTTTCATTGTTTCAGGCTATGAAAGTCGCGAAAAAGTTGAAAACGAGTACGGTGTCGGGCTATTCCAACGATTCGAATCCGTTCGGTGACTCCAATCTCAATGAGAAGTAAGTTGCTGCCAATTTGACGTTGTTCTTCGTATCTCGAGCTTAAATTAAACTTATTTTAGCGTCACAATACATGAATCGTGAGATAAGTTGTGGTCGCTTTTATAGATTGTAAACCTACACAAATGTTATGTGTAGGTTTGTTTGGCGCAAGAAGATTGAACGCGATGTTTCTCAAGGTGTGTCTATTGATACGTTTTCTGTTAAGGCCGAGAAAAAGAGACAGATAGAAAGGATGGTATGTACTTGTATCCATGAATTTTGTTTGGGTAAAATGTGATATAGGTTCTCAATTTTACCTTAAAATTGATTTTAGTATATACTTTATAATTGATAGATTTTCTTCATTGCATATTTTTGTAATTCGCCGAAAGCTAAAGGGATCTATAACACAATTTTCCCTTTTTATTTTAACCGTCATGATACGGGATATATGTTGCATGGTCATTATTTGTTTCTACCTCTGCAACATTTCCTATACACTTGATTTAAAAGCTTTAAAGCCATAATTATATATGGGTATCTTGATGCCAATTTGGTTCCTGGACCATGTGTGTGCAAATGATCTCATATATATATACTTTTCCCACTTCAATTTAGTTACTTCATTGGGGATGAATGGGAATCTGGTTTGCTTTAGTTATATTGAAATATGGTTTATGAAAAGGTCTATGTATGACCTTGGTTTGGGTGCAATGTCAAGGTTTTTGGGGTCTCTACCACTGTAAATCTCAGATAGAGATGCCTGGTGGTCTTAAAATGGCATTTAATATTACTAATATTAATGACATTTATAATTCATAATTCATAATTAACAATAAAAATTCATAGGTGTCTTAAAGTATACAAGTACAAACAAAAGTCTAATGCGAAGGTCTTGGTTATCCTCCTCTAGGCTAGACATCTTACAAATTATATGATCTTGAAACTCATCAAATCATCATTGGTTATGATGTTTTCCATGTGGATATTTTCCTCTATGAATCCATTACACTTCCCCAACCACCATAGACCTTGTCATACTTAATAAGTTGATACTATTCCTAATAATCTTACTTATGAGACTCTTTCATGCACTCTACCAACTCCTTCAAAACTCATCCCTCTCACTTCTATTGCTTCGATTTCTCATGCGTTGTTCCCAATTATCTCTTGTTCAACCTGCAACTTTGTGTGATTATATTTAGATAACATCTCCCGACCCAATGTCATCTTAATCATCTTTTCCAAATCTTATATTTAGAAGGAAACAATAAAAGATAAATATAAATTCCCCTAAATAAAGCCTAAATTCACCGCGTGCTTCTTGACATCAAACAAAGGTACAAGATATCTTGTTTGCAATTTTATCTCGTATGATTGTTACACCCCTCAACATCGGTCTTCTATTGCCGCTATTACTAATGATATTGAACGTACATATTGTGTTTAAGCTGCTTCTGAAACTCATTGGCAAGAAGTAATGACATTTGTGTTGGCTGCTTTGGAGGCTGATAATGCTTGGTCTCCAACATCTCTTAATACTGGAAAGTAGACTATTGGTTGTCGTTGGGTTGGGTGTATACAATCAAGCGCAAATCCTATGGTTCTCTTGAACATAATAAGGTGCCCCTAGTTGAGAGGGATATATACAACTAGAAGGAATTTATTATCATGACACCTTTTCACCCATTGCTAAAATGGTTACAGTATGCTAGCTTTGGCAGCTGCTCAGCATTGATTTCTTCATCAACTTGCTGTCCATAACGCTTTTATTCTTGGTGATTTTTCTGAAGAAATATGTGCATCTCTTACTCCTGGTTTTCATCAATAGAGGAGAATATTGTGTTGCCTCAACAAGTCCTTAAACCCTGGTCTTTGAGATTGGAGTTGTATTCACAATTTTATTTGTCCTCAATTTCCTACAATTCAAGGAATGTGACAACCATGACTACAACTGCAACTTAAAACTTTGTATTAAATCTGTAGCTGGGAATGGGTTCAATGGATTGAACTAGTATAATAATAGATATAGTTTTGAATTAAATTGTATTGTGGTTAGCCTTTGCGGCTTTGTTCTTTGCTTTCCCAAATTTGTTGGTCCTTTTTTTTGTCATTGATGGCCTAATAGCTAAACGTTCTCACTTCTATGATAACAATATTGCAGGCAGAAATTGAAAAAGTGAAAAAGAGAAGAGAGGAAAGGGCACTGGAGAAAGCACGGCACGAGGAAGAAATGGTATGTACTTTCTCATAATTTGTTATTAGTCTATAATTATTGTGTAGTGTTAACCTATTATTAGTTTTTGCTTGTACTAGTTCCATGGTACTTCATTTTACACTTTACATTATATATAAGAGTATTATATAAGCTTCTGGTATCTCAATTCAATTATATTGTCTACTTTCTATCTATTTTGTTGAATTTCAACATTTGCCATTTTTATCATGGCACTGTATTTTTGTGTGGTCATATTCTAATATGAAATACCAATCATGTCCTTACCAATTATGTCCTTTCCTTGTTTTTTGATTTGTTTTTGGGGTTGGGGCACAATGCTGTATGGCTTTTCACTTGGCCCAAATATAGAAATATTCGAGTCAAGCCTAGGCTTGATTTGTAGACTGTTGATGGTGTATACACTATGTTATATTATCCTGATTTAAGAGATTCTTTCTCCCAGGCACTGTTAGCTAGAGAACGTGCTCGAGCTGAGTTTCAGGACTGGGAAAAAAAAGAAGAAGAGGTATTGTATCTTTAGTTTGTTTTTTTTTTATTTGTTTTTATTTGTTTTTATTTTATATAATATTATTATTTTTATTGACTTGGACAATTTAATCTGCAGTTCCATTTTGATCAAAGCAAAGTTAGGTCAGAAATTAGATTGCGTGAAGGGCGTGCCAGACCAATTGATGTCCTAACCAAGCATCTCAACGGCTCTGATGATTTGGATATAGAAATAAATGAACCATATATGGTCTTCAAGGTTAATTTAGCGTTTTTCTTTTCATTTTATTTGTCCTCACTGTTCTAATGTTATATAGTATGACTAAGGATTTCCAGATATTATTGGACAAGCTACATAATGATTTGATATATGGTGCAGGGTTTGACTGTAAACGAAATGAACGAGCTACGTGATGACATCAAAATGCATCTGGACCTTGACAGGGCAACACCAACTCATGTAGAATTTTGGGAGGTATCACCCTGTTTCCATGTTTCATTATGGGCTACTTAATTTATGGGTTCTACCTTATCGATATTATGGCAACAACAAATTGAGGATAATATTTAAACAAAATTTGAGGTGCTTTGGGACCCAAATGACTTGTTGACTTTCATGACCTTTTCCTGCTTTAGTTAATTTGTATGACTATTATGGTTGGTATCGTGTTTAAAGTTCAAAACTCATTGTTAATGTCGTCTTCATGTAGGCACTCCTTCTGGTGTGTGATTGGGAGCTAGCAGAAGTGCGAAAAAAGGATGCGTTTGATCGAGCTAGAGTACGAGGAGAAGAACCTCCTGCTGAGCTGCTTGCAGAAGAAAGGGGACTGCATTCCAGTGTTGAGCCAGATGTAAAGAGGCTGTTGCAGGGGAAGACACGTGCAGAATTGGAGGCTTTACAGGTTCACATTGAATCAGAAATGCGTTCTGGTACAGCAAAGGTGGTTGAATACTGGGAGGCCATTTTAAAACATCTCCACATTTATAAAGCCAAGGTATTTCCCGTCACATTAAATTCCAATTGTTTTACGTGGCTTTAGGCTATATGTTGGTTTTGACTATTATTAAATTACTCCAAATACAGGCTTCTTTGAAGGAAATTCATGCTAAATTGCTACGTAAGCATTTGCAATCTCTAGAGAGACCATTGGAGGATGAAGACAAATTGGAGGATGCTAATGTTATGACACCTGACGAGGAGGAAGATACAGAGGATGACATTAAAGGTAAAAGCTTTATTGCTGTTATGGACATTTAGTTGTACATGAAAAAACTGTTATTACCAATCATCTCAATTTTCATACTGAAATTTATTGTTCCTTTTTCTTTCTAGTCCGATCTCTAGATGAATCATTTTCACCAGAACCTATTAGAGAGGAGCAAGAAGATGAAGACGAGGCTGGATCATTTTCGCCACAGCTGTTGCATGGTGATGAAAGTGAGGAAGCTATTGACCCTGAAGAGGATAGAGCCATGCTGGTAATATTTCTAACCATAATTTTTAATGGTCATCTCCTACTTAATTTAGATATTTTATAACCCTGTACATTTATAGGAGCGGAGCCGCAAGGCTGTCTTAGAAGAGCAGCAAAGACGAGTTCAGGAAGCAATGATATCAAAGCCAGCTCCCTCTGAAGATAATTTTGAGATGAAGGCTTTAAAAGCTATGGGAGATATGGAAGATGGAGATGCTGTGTTTGGATCTGGTGCTGAAGTGAGCCTGGATTCCCAGGTATAGTGTCTTGGCCTTATATGACATGACATTAACTTGCCCCTTGCTATGATTCTTTGAATTTTTCATCGACATAAAAATATGTAGTTATTAGATAGGATGCAACATTCTGCATCTCATTTTTAAAAGATAGACCAGTTTGTTTTTGTGTTAAAAGCTATGTTTGCCTTTTTTTTCTCTATAAGTTCCTTGATTTTCTTTAGAGCTTTTCTCCAAGTGTATTTCCCTAACTTCTATCATTTTGAGTAGAAAAAAGCTAGGAAAAATCAGGTGAAACACTACCTAAAGAGTGTGTTATCATGTACTTAGTACACTCCCTGTGGTATAGTTTCGTATTTTAATGAGAAATAGAAAAGTTGTTATTTTTTCTCTTCAAAATTTCCTGATGGTCTGATAAATGTTGGAGCAGGTTTATTGGTGGCATGACAAATACAGGCCTAGGAAGCCGAAGTATTTCAACCGTGTTCACACTGGATACGAGTGGAACAAATATAATCAGACTCACTATGATCATGACAACCCACCTCCAAAGATTGTGCAGGGATACAAGTTTAATATTTTCTATCCTGATCTTGTAGACAAGACAAAAGCCCCAACCTACACCATCGAGAAGGATGGCAGCAATGGGGAGACTTGCATTATAAGATTCCATGCTGGGCCACCGTACGAAGACATAGTAAGTCGTCTATTATCCTTTGTGTTACGAAGGATATTTAGTTTTTAATCAATTTACTTATTTTCATCGTGTTTTCATCAGGCTTTCCGCATCGTAAACAAAGAATGGGAATATTCTCACAAGAAGGGTTTTAAGTGCACATTTGAACGTGGAATTCTGCACGTGTACTTTAATTTCAAACGCCACCGCTACCGCAGATAATTTCACACAAGGCAATGGTTCACTTATGTAAAATTTTTCCTACTAGAAAGGCTACGTGACTGCTACAAGTAGATATAAATGGCCAGGAAATTTACTACTGAAACTGAGACCAAAAGAAGAAATTCAAAGGTACTATTAGAGTAAGTAATACCCGCACCGGTCAAAGTCTGATCCAAATCTTGTCATGATATTCTAGACTTGATTTAAGGAAATAGTACGGTTATTCCATTGCTATAACTAAATCGAGACCAAGGGTCTTTCCAAACGCTGAGATACTAATTACATGTCTTTTTTATTTTTGGTGCACACATTACTCTCTGACTCCTGTCTGATTTAACTAGGTTTTCCTCATCATTGTAGAATATCACATTGTCCAACTGTTTCTGTTGAAAAAGTTGATTATTGTACAATTTAATTTTCATTATAATCCTTCTTGTGTTTTGTCTATAATATGCTCCTTGCTTTAGAAGATGCACAGATTCTCAGTTCACGTGATTGCTAATTTTGCATTAAAAAAATTACTGTAGGGAACTGAGAGCATGTTGAACTGGTAAAACCTTAAGAAATAAGAATTTAGATTAACCCTTAAAAGAGTAGCGTGTGTTTGGTTTAAGTCAATTCCAACTCCCAAGGAACGTTGAATGCCAATCTCACTCTCACTGGTTATTGAAGTTCTACATCATCAAACGGATTCAGACTAATGAGTTTCTATCGGTGAGTAGTGTTATGTGACGTTAAACTTTCAGATGCATTGATTTTTCACATATCCCCCCTCGTATTTGGCAAAATAATGGGCGTACATCTTCACACTCGTGTGTGTTTTTTGATAGTGTGCTGTTCTAAGTTAAACTTATTTTCATTTTTTTGCTATCATGACATGGATTCACAAAATCTAAACATGAAATAAATTTTTATAATTAAGACTTTGTTAAATGATTTTCAGATTTTAATTGTTTATTGTTTATTCACTTTCGTTAAAATTCTTTATAGTTTAATAAACTTACATTTTTATAATCTTACTTCTAATTTCCTTTAACATTAAAGGGAATGTTTATTTTGACACGTATTCAAGGAAACACAGTAACTGCTCCATCACATCACTGTTATCGTGTCCGTATTCTGATCGGCCCGTTGCTTTTAACGATGGATTTGCGGAAAATAAATAAATGAATTTGAGAAAACAGAGAAAGATTATAGTGCTATTTATTTTAAGGGATGATAAGAGGAAAAATTTAAAATTATGAATCATTTTCGTAAATGTACTCAAAATTTGAGGAAATCTTTTCATTTTAGAGAAAATGCTATTAAGTTTCCCTCCATCAAATTCATTCTACAAATTTATGCAAATTCTTTGATGAAAACACATAAGTCATTCTTCATCTATCCTTGTCAACAGTAATTTCTCGAAAATGAATAATTAAGATATTTATAGATCCAAACATCCAAATCAACGAGTGGAAGTGAACTTAAGATCTTCTCTAGTTTACAAGCGTATCTTACATTACTCTCTTTCTTAATTGTTTGTCTGAATTTTTTTACTAGAGGAATTCTAGTCTAGAATCAATGTAAGAAACATTATGGATTGTTATTTTAACGAAAATAACCACCGCTTCGATGTTTAGTCTTATAAATATAACCGGAGTCAAAACAAATATTATTCAACTTAACAGCTCTTAGTTAACGAGATTTCTCTAATTATATTTGATTTCAGTGAAATTTGAATGTTTATGTCTAACAGTTGAAAGCAAATCCTTAAATTTCATAAATAGAACGGTAAATTATGATAAGAAAAAAGCTATATGATTGAGAAATTAATGAAAGTTCACATTTTGAAGGTCAACATAATAACAATAAACTGAAACAAAGGAAACATTGGCTACAATAGGAAGAGGACATGAAAGCAATGGTAGCATCCTTTAATATTGATGTTGAATAAGGATCATACGCGCAACCTTTAACAATCATTGAAGTTGTTGAAGAATCATTGACCACAACTTTTCATAGTTGTTGAAGAATCAAACACCATAGCCTTAAGTGCTGGGAATCAGAATCAAAGGCTGAAAAAGGAATGACACAACCGGCCATAGAATTCCCCAGCTAAGCTAAGCTAAACATGGAAAAGAAGAAAATAGAATGTTAAGGATAACCCTCAACAAAAGATACAAATACTTTCTTAAACAATTTTATTTTTTAAATATTGTTTTATGGTGTAAATAGTTTTTTCGTGTTGGGTTATATATTCTTTCATATGTTTTGGTTATATATGGGTTATGATTATATTCTTTGAGAAATTGTGGTTCTACATGGTTATATTATATGAGTCTTACACATATAAGGCCTTTGACATTACTTTAACCTCAAAATCTTAAGGTAATGATGTTGTGGGTCTTTATTTTTATATAGTGTGTTCAATTTTGTCTATTTTATTCAATGTAGGACTTTAACTCAGACTATTCTCAACAATCTACCCTTAAATGTGAGTTTCTTCTTTTTTCTTTTCATACGAACATGAAAAAAAAAGGTGATGTGAGATTAATCTATAAAACTAATAAAATGTTATAATTACGTACATGAACTATTAAACAAGTTTCAAACTTAACGTGTTGTTTTCTTTTTCCTAATTAATTACATGTAAGATTATTATTTAACTTTTATTTTTATTTTTGACTGATTAGCTATTGATGTACACTTTCAAGAACCTTTTTTTCTTAGTTTTGTGGGCTAATTTAATTATGTTTTTTAATTTTAAGGAATCAAAGAACTCTTTAAACATAATTCTATTTTGTATTATTTTCCATAAATTAAAACAAAAATGAAAGAGAAAAACGATGCTTTGAATATAACTTATGTTTTGGTTGACTGAAAGAAATGAAATTGATTGAATAAATGACATTACCTATTATTATTTGAATTCTTTACATAAAATGAAAATAAAAAGACATGTCATAGCATTTTATCAACGATGTGCTTTCTATTATTTAATTCGAGATGAGCATAAAAAGATTCATCGATTTTTTTTATCAATTCACCTTAAAATACAATAAGAAAACCATTGTTAAAACATCAATCAGCGTACGGTAATTTTAATAGGAGTAATAAATAATTATTAAAAAAATTTTGGTGGATTAAGTGGGTCAACCCACCTTCAACTCAGTTCGAACCCGTTTAATCTGTGGGTTAAGTGAGCCGGATTGAGTTCAACCCACTTTTAAAAAGTTGAATTTTTTTCAACCCAACCCGGCTCGAACCCGTGGTGAGCCGGATTGGCTCACGGTTGAAACTCATTTTAACATCTCTAATTATTATTTCATTTTTATCCTATATTTAGTTATTTCCTTTCTGAGTGTAAAATAAAACAATTATTTACGTATCTCCTCACATAATTCATGTTTTGTTTGAATTAGATGATGCAAAACTGAAATTATATAAAAGAAAAAAAAAGAATAAAAATAAGCAAAAACGATTTGAATTAAAAAATGATAAGAAATATTTCTATCATAATTTACTTTATTTATTTATATATTATCACTATTATTATTTTATAAATATTTGAAAATTTAAAAGCAACATAATTAACTATGTTTATATTATCGATTAAGATAACAACATAATCTATTATCTCGTAAATTTAATATTATATTGACCTTTTGTATTTTGTACTTTTTTTTATTTTTTTAAGTCTCAGTTTGCTTAATATTTTGCAGTTTCCATAATGGTGACCCGAACAAACGACATGCATGTGCATAAATTCGTGCTCATCCATTCACGGCAACTGTGAAATGGGTACGCACGCAACCCACACCAACCAATTAAATTTCTTTATTTTATCATAAATTATCTAAATATTTTACTGCTGCTCTTCATATATATTTTTTTGCCAAGTTTCTTTTTTAACTTCATTTTAATCTGTTTTAATATTTTAACATAAGTATTTTAATATAACTAAAATTTGGGTAGAGAAAATATAAATAAACTTTGTTAATGATTAGATGTACTAGACAGACATAGAAAATATTAGTATCAAAGTGTTAACAAAATAAGATGAATGCATGTTCCTTAGTTTGTCTGCACGTGTCTTTCTATACTAGACATCAGTTAATGGTCACGCTTAGGTAATAATTGAATTTACAATTTTCGTTTTCTTTTCAACTTTCCAAGATAAAATGTTTTTTCTTTTCTCAAAGTTGGGTAGTAAATTATTGAAATGATTTAGGTTAAAGTTAGTGGCATGCAATTGGAGTAATTTTGTCTCAGTCATTTTTCTTCTCTTGATGAAAGTTTACTCAAGTAGTTTTTGAGCACCAAAAGATTTATCTAATGAGAGATGGGAGGAGTGGTGAAGGGGAACAAAAATTATTCACATAAAAAAAAGTTTAATGCTTAATCATCTGGGTTTGGTTGTTGATGGTGGCTGCGCGTGGACCTAGAATGTGGAATTTGCATAATTACGAATCTAGTGTTGCCATTACCAAGACCTGCTAATTTTTTTTTTTTTTTGTGATGATTACTTTCCCATATTGCAAGGAAGAAGAAGTGTGTAAAGTTTGGAGAATAATGCCAAAGCAAACACTATAGGAACTAATCACATTGCTTTTGACTAATTATCCCACTTAAAAAGTGCTCTTTAATTTCCTCTAATTTTTCCCCACCATCAAGAGTCCCTTGCATAAGTTGTGCTTAACAAATTTAGCAACTTTGAACATTTTTTTTTTCAATTCTTTTTTATTTTAGCCGCCAAAAAGTTTTCATGTTCCAAATAAATGATGATACAATAGAAGGTAAATAACAAGTTTATATCGTTTAAGTGTGAGTCAAAGTTTTACCTTAAATAATTAAACATTATATAAGAATAAAGACTCATATATAACACCGTTGTTTTAAGATTTTGGTGTAATCCTAAGGTCAAAAACTTTATATGTGTAAGACTAATGTCATGTGATCATATAAAATTACACTATCTCGATGACTATAAACCATATATATATATATATATATATATATATATATATATATATATATATATATATATGAAAAAATATAATCCAACAAGGAGCTTTTGAAGTTCATCCCTTCATGAGTTTGTTGGAACCTCGAGCGTAAAGCATGAATGAGCAGGGTGGGTGATGATGAACCTGAGGCCCTATATTTGGTAAAAGATCGCATATAATCCTTTGTGGATTCGATGAATCATAACCTTTTAATGATGCTTTCCAACTATAACAAACTGAACTTCCACTTCAAACTCAGATTCAATTCGTTTACCCAAATTGAAAAGGGAAGATTACTTTGGATGACAAAGAAATCCAAAATTCTCAAATATTCTAACAACTCACATAATGAATTCAAAGCATCTGATTCCAACCCAATCAAATTCTCAGTGGCCTAATCACTATCTCTCTAAGACCCCATTGCCACTACCTTCTTTTTCTATCAATACAGATATACTAAGTTTTGCACCAATAATAATTAAATACTAACTACTACACAGTTCATTTATAATCAAACACAAACCACACGTGTACGTACTATTTCACTCTCATTCTACAATCCTAATCATGCAGAGTAGGCGTTCAACAATGTCCTTCATACTAGGCCTTTCACCTTTCTTCTCTCTCAGACATTCAAGTGCAAGCTCCAAGAACAGTTCTATGCTTGTCAACATTTTATCCCCACAACTCTCCACGGAAACAAGCCTTTGATCCACCAATTCCATGATTGTACCATTGCTCGCACGTTGATTCACATGAATTGCCAGGTTCACATCATCTTCGTCACGATTGAAATCAATCGCTTTCTGTGAAGTCAAAAGCTCTAGCAACACAACCCCATAACTATAAACATCACTTTTATCTGTTAACTGGTAATTGCGGTAGTATTCAGGATCTAAGTACCCCAACGTTCCCTGAGCACATGTTGAAACGTGACTCAGTCCCGGGCTAGCCAATCTGGAGAGTCCAAAATCTGAGACCTTGGCATTGAAATCATCATCCAATAGTATGTTTGTTGACTTAACATCTCTGTGGTAGATGGGTGTGTGTGCAGCAGAATGAAGATACGCCAATGCTTCTGCAGTTTGAAAAGCAACCTTGAGCCTGGTTTTCCAGTTTAGAAAGTTGGAACAATACCTGCCATGAAGATGATCATAGAGGGTCCCATTTGAGATATACTCGTAGATCATAAATGGTAGCTCAGATTCCACACAGCACCCCAAGAGCCTCACCAAGTTCTTGTGATTCACTTGAGACAGTATTGCAACCTCGTTAAGCACTTGTTCGGTGCTTTTCAGGTTTCCCACTCTGGCTTTCTTCACTGCCACTAATGTTCCATCTTGTAGCTCACCTTTGTAAACTTCCCCAAAGCCACCACTCCCCAAGAACCTCTGTTGGGAAAAACCATTTGTTGCTTTCTTCACCTCTTTCAGTTGAAACATCCTGCAAGGCTTCTCCCCACCACTTGATTTCAGCTTCTCTTCTCTTTCCTTCGCTTTGTTATCTCTATAGGTTGAGATCTTCCGGGACTTCGAGATGATGGTCAGAACCACAAGAAGAGAGAAAAAGGTAACAACCACCCCTATTGAAACCACCAAGCTGGTTTTCCATTTGGGTTTTCTCTCATACCTCACACACGTTGTGACAAAAGGGTCCCAACGGTGTCCCCCATTACAAAGACAGCGAAATAAGCCACTTCTACCAGAAGGGGAACACGTAGAGTCTCCAGAGCAATCCTTCTGCGTCTTGCACACTGGTTCAGGTGGAAGAGCCCATTGAATTTCAAGCCCTTCCTCCCACTGATTAGGAGGCTTGTCTTGGTTCAAATGAAGAACGCTTCTGAAAGCTTTGCAGCCAGACTCATGGAGCCTGATCCTGTATGCTGAAGGTATCCCTCCAGCTAGAAAAGTGCAACAAGGGTGAAGACCACTCGCACATTCAAGCGCTCGTTTTGTGTCAACGTGACCTGAACTCTCCAAGTAACGATGGCAAACACTGGAATAAGTGCAGTTGAGAGGAGAAACCAAGAGGCGTGGAGAGCAATTAAGGAGGAACACTGTATTGGATGAAGTTATATTGAAAGGAAGTGACTGGTTCAACCATATACCGTTGCTTCTGGGCATGTCTTGTGTAACACAGGAACCTGGTAACCAAGGTGATGGCTCTACCACCATGCGTTGGATTGAAGGAATGATTCGGAGAAGGAGATAGGAACTTCCATTGAGGGTGTCGAAGTAAAGGTTTTGAGAGTGGGAATCACAACGAAGCTTGTAGTATGGATCACCACAACTTGGATGTGTGCTCAAAGGGTATGGAACTTGCATAGAGCCACAGTTTGGACATGTCTTCTGTGAAGCAGTGTGATGGGAAAGGAGAAGGAAAAGAAGAAGAAAGGTATAGGAATAGCAGAAATGGAAGCAGGGTCTCATGTTTGATTCAGCAATCATTTGCATGGAGAATTATTAGGGAAGAAACATCTTATGAACTGAAAGATACACCATGAATAAATATAAAGGGTGCACCAAGTTACTGCAGAAAAAAGTGGCTGCAAGAATCTACCACATTGAATACTATTCTGGCCCATCCTACGCCTTAGGTCCAGCTTGGCCAAGTATATGATTCTCAAACATATGTTTAAGGAGAGTTAATTATTATGAATAAAAATATTATTTTGATACAATTTTTATAAACATAACTTGTTTAAAAGTAAAGAAAATTATGTAGATGACTTTTTCTTTTTAATTTTAAACAACTCAATATTAAAACAATAAGTAACTTTTATTACAAATCTGTCAAGACATTTAAAACCGAATCAAACTCGATGCATATTTTACTTCATTTAATGTGTTATCCCAAATTTGATATGGATTATAATAGTGTTATTTTATTTATATAATAATTTTTGTATATATAACTAAACACAATTCACAATATATAAGTGAACCTTACAAGTTTATTTTGTGGGATTGAGAAGTTAGAGCCTATCATAGCGAACTTGTTTGAACATTCTGTTTCATCCGATATTGGACCGCTAACGGACCATCTACTATTTCTATTTTTCACGTATGAGATGAATATATCTCGACGTGAGAGAGTGTTTTGGAAGTCCCACATCGACTAAAAATATAGTCAATTCATAATATATAAATAGATACAATCCTCACTTTATAAGCCGGTTTTATAAGATTGAGTTAGGCTTGTGCTTTTATAATAAATAAACACAACTTTAACTAATATGGATTATAATAGTGCCAAAAGGACAAGTTAGTGATCTTGAAATCAAATTAAACTTTTTCATCCTTCACTCCACGTAATGCTAATGTTTTATTTAACACAACAGATTTTCAGGAATTAACTTTTTTATAGTTTGACTTTACAATTTTATAAATTATTGGCCATAAGCAGTAGTTTTAACCTTATTTTAGCATAAATGTTTGTGGTTTTCTATTTTGTTTAATAATAAAAAAATTAGAACAATGTCGAATAAAATTATTATCTTAACTTTACGAAAGAAATTTATAAAATAAATTGATGTCTGATTATATATGCTTGAAACTCATTTTATATAAGATCTTTAACATGAACTTATTACTTAAAAAAACATACATTTTTTATTGAAAACTTTTTTTAAGTAATACTTATAAATTTTGTTATAAATAAAATGTGTAAGAAATTATTACCAATTTGTTTGTAAAATATTTTGCACAAAATATTTTTCACAATAAATCTTATAAAAAATACTAATGAATTATATAATTTTATGTAAAATAATTATTCATAAAAGAATTATTTTTCAATTAAAATTTTTGAAAAAATAATAAAATATAGTTTTTACTTACAAAATTTTATAACAAATTTGTAAAAGAATTTTCATGAAATATAAATTCTTTTAGTAGTGTCCGTGAATAATGTTCTATAAAGATAAAATATAATTATTATGTTTTGTTGTGAAATCAAATAAGTCTTACAAATAGTCTGTGACTTAAATTTAGTGTGGGCGTTTCCATGGATGACATCTCCATCATCCAGCTTGAACACCACCTCTGATAGACGCAAGCATGGAATTTTGGAGACGCAATCGCTGTATTATGAATCAGAAAGGAAAAAATGTCATAAAAATGGTGGTCATCAATGGGACCAGTTTTGATACCACATGAACGGTATCAAACTTTTGTAGCCATATGTATACTATCTTTATAAGGTGCAAAGTGAGAAGGTTTTGGCATGTACTCAATTTTGCAGTGTTTCTCTTCATAGTGGAGAAATTGTGGTAATTTAAATATACCAAAATGCAACACCATTATACTTATTGCAGTATCAGTAATTATATTCTGCCATTTACTATTCTGACACATGGATCATGCATGCGCAACCACATTAATATTAAACCATTAATATCACCATGTGAATTGAAGTTGAAGGTTCAAACGGTAAAAATGGAGTTGACATGAACTCTCACATCAGTAGAAATAGCTAACTTTGTAATATAGTTCACAAATTTATAGTTTTGAATGGTGAGTGATGTCTTTTTTTTTATGTTGGCTGTTACCCATTATAATGAAGATATTTTTAGTGTTTTTTTCATGTACAAAGTGATAGAAAAGATTCTGCATAACAAAAACTAGACACCTGTACACATATTATAGTTTATTTGTATGTCAGTAAAAAAAAAAAAGAAGTAAACACACTTATTATCCCATAAATTTTAGAATCCATGTTTCGCGTATTGACAAAATTAAAAGGGATTCTTAATAAAAGTTAATACTTTTAATTTCTTTTTAATATCAAAATTTAATTAAGGATCTTTCCTTTATTTTAATAACTAAAATGAAATAAAAAGAGAGTGCAGGAAAGAAAAAATTGTATAAAATATTTATACCAATTTGGATTAAAAGATTTTATATCCAACTGTTAATCTTTTGAAAATAAAATCATAATTATAGTCACAAATAAGAAAATGTAAGGTTTAGAAAACATCTCTTTAAAGACACAAGAAATAAAAGACACCTATCTTGAAACCCATAAGGGATGGATACTTTCTTTTAAGTCTTATAAATGATGAAGACACGTCTCTTTTAAATCACACAAGAGATGAAGAATCACGTTCCTTGAATCCACAAGGAATGAATACCTCCTTTGAATCAAACAAATGATGAATAACTTCTTCTACAACAACACTCAATCATACAAGAACTCATTTCGTGAAAGTTATTTCTCTATTTATACTAGGATTTTCAAAGTTTTCCCACAGAAAATTATCAAGTACTCAAACTTGTCTTTCTCTAACTTATGTATCTATGTAGAATGAACTCTCACACCCTCATTTATAGAAGCCACTTAGGAAATTAAGTTAAAAATATTAAAAGTCAAATCACAATTACTAGAGATATTTATAATCGATTATTCCAGTTCAGCTTCGGAAAAACATTGTTTCGGACTTGGATAATTGATTATTGTAGAGTCATTTTTTAAAATTAAAAAAAATACTTATGATAATTGATTATTATAAGTGATATGCGTTCTAGTAAAATAAAACATTCTCTTAATGCTCTGTTTGTTGTAAAAATAAAACCTTTTCTATGTGCTCTGTTTGGTGGGGTTCTGCTTGTGACTCTTAACATGCTAATTTAATTATCTTAAATAACATACACATATTAGAATACTTAAACAGCTAAACTCTAAAGTATTGAATGTATCTCTTCAAATCAAACATTTAAATTTTTCACATTTTTTCATAGATCATCGTCATCACCATCAAAACTCCTTTTTAAAATAATATGTTTTTTTTTTGTCAACCATAAAATCCACAGTAATCATCTATGAAGAAAAAAAGAATATCAGTTTTAGCTTTCACGCTAAAAATTTTACACATTAATTTATAAGTTAATATAGATATTTTAAAAAAGTAATTATCTAAGTATAAACAAAAATAGTTAATTTTGGTATTTTGAAAGGTTAATTTTTAACTCAGAAGATACCTGACAAAAAGAAGTAGAGGATATGCCATTTACGCCGAACGAAAACAATTAAAACAATAGTAAATCTCTTATTGGATGTGTGTATTAAAGTTGTTTTAATATTTTCATTTTTAATTAATTCGTCTACAAAAACTGTTTACATTTTCTCTTTTCATAAGTTTACTTGTATTTTCAATCTTTTTAATTATTATCTTGAATTTATTTTTAATTTTCTACTTTAGCCTCTATTATTGCAATAATATAACTTTGGTCTATCTATTTATTTGACATTTAATTTTAATATAAAAATTATATGACATTCTATTGTAATACTATGTCAGTATATTTATATTGGAGTGACGATATTTTAAATAATGCCACGTTATGTTTATTAAATATTAAGTTAATAAAATAAATAATTAATATTGCAACTAAGGATATTGGTTTTGATATTCCAACTAAAAATATTATAAACCTAAAATAAGTCAACTTAAAATAAGAGCAATACAATAAGAAAAAGTACAATTAAGTATTTTCTATATTATTTTTTTTATAAACATAGCTTATCGTGGACACTCTACTTAATATTATAGTCGTAAGAAAAAGGCAATTTATAAACAACCATTTTATGCATGTTAAGAGTCAAATTTAGTGCCTAAGATATGTGATAAACAATGTTCACTTAGAAATGTCTATATTTGTAGGTATTGGTGGCCACTCACGGATAGGGCATCATCTCTTTACTTATTGTTATCTTTTATTGTATTTTGACTTGCCATATTTTACTACAAAATGTTTACACCTTTATAAATTTTATTTTGAATTTTGTGAATATTACTTTATCATATTTAAAATTGAACACAATTTTTTTTTTACCGATTGACTGTCAAATTATTATATTTAATGACATAATTAGTATAAAATGATTTTGAATTTAAGATGAAATATGCAATATATTTTAAATTACATATTTTTATTATTTGCTTTTTTTTAATTTTATAAAATATACTTTTGAATTTTTATTTTCACGAATTTTATAGTTAACTTTTTTATTTTATAAATTTTATTGCTAAATTTTAAATTTTATTAGTTTCATTATTTAAATTTTAAAATTATGCACGTCAGGTGCCATCCAGTTTTTTGTCTGCATTCTCTTGGTAAAATGAGAATTTTTGCTTCGTTAACCATTTGATCAAGTTGAAATTTTAAAGGCTGATCCTAGACACGTGATTCTTCACTTTGACTAGTATGATATTTGTTTTGAAGTTTGTGGTTAGAAAAATGATTTTCACTGTTTTGTTGTACTTTATTTATGTATATGTTTAAGATTGTAATTGATTGAGATGAAATTATTAATATGAGAATATGAAAATGTGATCAAGGATGTATACAATTGAGAAAGTAATTAGTTATGGTAAAAGTATTATTGTGATTATGATGAGTTTGTTAATGTATACAAGCATTGTATGTGTTTGATCTAATTTCATGGGTCTCATGTAGAGATTTATGGTGTTGTTATTTTAATGTATGCATTGGACTATGGATTCAAGTAAGGTGACATCTTAAAACTCTAATGATCATTCACACTCAAATAGAGTAGAATGATTCATGTGATGAGAGTAGCAGGAGATCTTCTAAGGCAAGATAATGACTTAGATGATCATGGATTAAACCTTGTGTATGGTAGGGAGAAATCTATTGGCAATGACTCTGCAGAGTAGCACAAGTACAAATCTACGGTGATTCTGATTCGATATGTATGTATATGGATAATTGAGTTTAGTGTCAATTGTTTGTGTGCAATTATGTGAATTATTGTAGTTTGTCCATGTATGGCTTATAATTGATATGTTTTAACAGTCTTAGCACATCGCTCCTTTTGTATACTAGCTTACTCTTGCATGTCGTGGTCTTATGTTGTTTTTTTTTTTGCGTTGATCATCACTATACGAGCAGAGGTAGATACTGGTTTAGAGACATCTTTGAAGGATGAGAAGTCTGTAGTTACAATTGTGAGTTTGCAATAGATGTATGAGTGGTTAGTATGGGAATACCTTTGTAGGTTTAGTGTTGTTGTATACATGGTATATTTTTGTAATTTGAATTCTTAAAGATTTGTATTAATATATTTTTTATTCCAATAATCAACCTTTGAATATTATTATAAAATGTCTTATTTTATTAGTTTTATACTACTAAAATTAATGTCAATATAAAATTTCATAAATTTTTTTGAACCTACTTATCTAAAAATAGTTGTTAGAGATTAAAAAAAGTATTTCAATTTTTAAAGAGCTAAAAACCAATTATTATACTTGGATAAAAAAGAGAGAAATTTATTCATTAGTGACCAAAATCTTCACACTTGTGAATGTTTTCTAAATAAATTATTAAATCAAATTCTAACTTTATTTGAGTTTAATGTTGATACAGTAAAATAATTTCACAATGTGATTTTGTTATAAATTACAGTTAAGATAATTATTACAAAAGTGAACAAACTTATTATACATGATAGTTTATTATTTTTTAAGCAAGGTATAGCTAAAAGCCATTACACTAATTTCCCAGGTTGTAAAAATCCCTAATGTGACGTCGACATCTTATAACAAATTACAGTGTTTTTTTCTCATTTTATTTTATATTGTAAGTTTTTAAAATATTTATTTCTTTTTCTTTTCACTTTGGTACCGACTAATATGTTTACCTTAACTGTTGGATGAGTTCTTTTAACTGCATTGTAAAGATATGTATATTTGTTGAACTGTAGTTTGCAAACTAAAGTCTGCATTTTTTGTGAAACAAACTTTTATCTTCCGATAATGTTTCATATAAGAATAATAACCATGGTTGAAGTAGTAACGAGTATTTTAAATTTCAAAACAAATTAATCAAAATCCAAATTAATTTCTGAATTTCAAGGGTATCAAGCAAAAAAAAAAATCCACTTCATGAAAGGGCAAATGAAACAACTTTTAGAAACATCTAAAACAAACAAACATGAACTTATATAATCATCTTAAACCATAAACATTCTTCTTTTGTTGGACATGTCATATTAAGATTAAATCATGATTTTAAGTCAATTTTATAAGATTGGACTAAATTTAACCCTACTATGCCACCACCTATTATGGGTTCTTCCTTGTAGATACTAAACTCATTACCTTATTATCTTTTAAATTTGAAATTGTTACAGTCAATTCGTTAGATGTTTATTACACCTGAATATATATGTAGCTGGTGCTTACACTATGCTCAATACCTATTTACAAAGTCAATAATTTGATGAGATATGTTAATGGTAGATCACATCGTGCTAGATATATGTTTGAAACTGTAAATTGTGGTGTTCTGAAGGAGGAAGGAGGTAGCTAGTGTTGCAACAAATGTGGTGTCACAGTCACTGCTTCTGCGCCAAACTCAGAAGCTTCTTGGTAACAACTAAGTATAACACAACACAGTACTAAGTTGGCTCAAGCACTAGAACACGATTTCCTTCTAGGAACTACATTTTCATCTGTCCCTTTCGAAACAGAATGTCTAATTCTACCTTTTTCACTTCCTTCCACCCATCTCTTCAGCCTTTCAACCAACTTTTTCCTTTTTGAACAACCACTGTCACTGTTATGATGCTCATCAAAGGAAGGATCACTGTGATGCTCCAAAACAGAATTGTGTAGTTCATGCTCTGAGTCATAATGGATAACTACATCATTTCTTTCGAATTCCAATTCTGAATGGCTTTTATCTTGATCATGTTGTTGTTCATGAGGCCTCATTAGATCATGCCTTAAACAGGCATTGGTCCACCGCAAGTAAATCAGCTCTTTAGCTTCATCTGCTCGGTCCTTCTTCATCTGCTCCAGTTCATCCACAACCTGTTTGTACTCTTCCCTACTTACATCTCCAGCTTCAATCTGCAAATGGAAAACCTTATATTTAATGATTTAGATCCTTATAAACTCTCCCTCCAAACAAAGAATTCAATTGGAACACACTAACAGTAAAAAAAGTTATTTTTCTTCAATTGTTCAACCTTGGATTATGGCTAAAAAATACTAAACATAATATAAAGACTGATATATAATTGCTTGAGAACACAACCCCTTTTATGCTAATATATGATTTGAGTAACTGACACCAGATCAAGATTAAATTATATACACCCACCATCACTATTATTTTGATGATTGATCTGGGAAACCTTAGATTTGAAGCAGTAAATGATTGGTTTTATGCATTGCTTACCTCTGAAGCATGTGATTTTTCTGCTGTATCAAGCTTCTTCAGAAGTTCATTCTTTTCATCATGCAATTGATCCAAATCCCTCTGCAGCTCTTCCATTTTATCCTCTAGTTTACCAATGACATCAACTTTTGTTTCCAAGGCATCACGGCTTCTCAATATTTCTTCTTCGTCCATTTTGATCTTCAAAGCCTGCTCCTTGGCCACGCGGGTTTGTGCCTTTGATTTCCTCATCAGCTTCTGAAACTTCCTCCGAAGCATTCTATTCTCAGATTTCCAACGCTCTATCTGTTCTACAACTCTGAGATATTGAGCAACAAAACTCTCCAACCTCTTATTCTGTGTCTCCATCGATGAAATCTCCCTATCCAAGAAGTCAACACGTGCAGTCTCAAGCGACAACATGGTTTTGATCTCCCCAACCACAGTTTCTTGCTCCTTCAACCAACAATAACGATCAAACTGAAAACGCAAGGCCAACTCTTTCATTTGCATACCCTCAATCCTGCTTCTTAAGCCATTAATCTCCTCTTCTAAACATGGCATGTCAGGGATCAGAGAACTTTCAGCAACGACACTTTCATCCAAAGTTGTGCTATTTCCTTCATCTTCCATACAAGAGAGGCTATCACTATGACAACAACTTTCTTCATATGAAGGGTCGTGGTGGGAATTGTTTTCATGGGAACCTGCTCCATTTGGTGATAAAGAAGAGGTTTTAGAGAGGCTTTTCTTTGCCACGAACCAAGCATAGACAAAACCAGCAAAAGACACGGCCAAAGGAACACCAGCTTTTAGGATCACTGGCTTCAGGACCTCATGCTTTGATGTTGAGTTTTCCATTCTGAAGAACAGAGAATTTGGTTAGACTTTTATTTTGATCAAAAACCCAATGGAAGACACTAAATATATTAACTTGATTCTTGCTGTGTGTTGCGTTAGCAAAGGTTTGAAAGATGTTTTACTTTTAGAGGAAGAAGCACAATGATATAGCTTTTTGACTTCCCCGAGAGGCCTTCTACGCCACCAAATGCTGTCAACTAGCCTTGTTCGTGCTCTTTGGAATCTAATTCTTTTCTGAATTAACAAAATTTTTGGCTTCTTTCCTTCTGCGGTAAACCATGGTGTGAGAGGATTTACAGGGATATCCATTGGGAATTACCAAAATGGAGAACTGCACTTCACTGGGAAAAATTATTCGTTGAATGGTATGATTTCATATAATAAGGTTTGAATCAAGACTGTGTAAATTATTACGATTTCATTATTAGGTCAACTGTAGTAATTATGATGATTTTGGATTTAGGGATTATTATGTGTCATGGGTTTAGGGTTTACGTGTGGGTGTGATGATACTAAATGACTATAAAACTTAAATATATTTTTATCTATGTATATTTTTTTATATACTAACTATTGATTTTTTTTTTGTGTGTGTGTTAATGCGTTTTCCATTGACAAGTTTAATATTTTCTTTCTAATTTAATTTTCCAGAAGAAAAGAGAGATCATATAAAAAAGCTTTAGAATACAAACTCGAGAAATCTTTTAACTTAAACTTTATGAAAAATTTATAGTCGACCATATACTTCACTAAGTGATCTCTGATCAACTTTATCATAAAATAGACTTAAAAGTTTAGGCTTCTGAATATCCAAAAAAAAAATGTTTTCAAATGAAAAAAAAAATTATAAATCTTAGTACTCTCACTGTGAAATTCTCGGATATAATAATTTAATTTAAATAGATTAACTTTATTATTAGTAAGATATTTTTGAAATATAATTTCAGATTATGAAATCAGTGATTCAATAAACTTTTCAAGGATATATAATTTATCATTTTTTTTATATCGTTTGCTACTTTAATGAAATTTGCTTTCAATATTTGTAATATCTGAAAAAAAGAAGTCATCTCTGTTTCGTTCAAATACATACTTTTCATATTTTCCTCATTTAAATAACTTGAAACCACATATATTAAAAAATAGACTAAGAAAAATCTTTAACTTTGACTTCTGATTCGCTTATAAACCTTTTAATAAAATTAGGTTATGTTTTTGAATGTCGGTGCTTCAAATTCTGAAAAGTTTAGACGAACCTTCTTTTTTTTTTAATTTTCTATTCTATTGATAAATAATTGTAAACATTTAGTTAAATATTATGAAGTTGTTGAGATTTTCTATTATTTACAGTACTTAATGTTCTTATTAAAAAAAGATTAGAGTCCAAATTTTAAAAGAAAAAAAGTGACTTGTTTATAAAGAAAGATATTAAATATTTTTAATTACTTTAAAAGTAATATGCATCAGATCATTTTTTATGTTTTTGATATAATAACTGTCTTTGTAATAATTTTTTAAACTTATTTCCGTTCCTTAAGCTGACGTGATTTTCAAAATCTAAACTCAAGTACATGTTTTTGTTTTCGCTACCATTTAATGTTTAATAGTTAATTTATTGTGGTGTTCAATAATCCTAAACGAAAGCCCCCACTTTTAGAGGACAAAATTAAATCTTTAGAATTAGTGAATCACATACGCAGTGAGTAAAAAAAATCTTAATCCCGTAAAATTAGAAGCTTCGTAACTTAGGATAAACCCACTTAAATTTAAAGAAGCATATTTCATCCTTATATAAAGAAGAAAGAAACAGATATTTTTTTAAGCTTTAAAGAGTTCTTCTGGTTTTTCTAAACAAATAATATTATTTTGTTAATGTGTATTTTACTTGTTATCTTATTTTTACATCAGTATCAGTTACTTAATACATCTTGAGTGGTAAGGTATTAATTACGTGACTTATAATAGCACAACTCTCCCTCTTCTTTTTATATGTATAGGCTATTTTAGTCATAAAAAATTTATAACTATATACTTTAATAGCATGATTATCATTATTCTCACTTAAACATCTGATTCAAATAAATCTAATAACAGGGTTTCCAACATGAGCATACAAGAACCTCCTTGCACGGGGATAATGGAAGATTGGAGTAACATCGGCACCAACTGGCCGTGTTGCCCGCAGTCATTATTAAGTCTCTGGAAAGCAACCAATCTCTTTCCAGACCAAATCAGGTTGCCTTTTTCTTTAACAAAAACTGAAACAACATCTTTGGTAATTGATATATACTAGCCTCTTTGGGATGTGATAACCGGTTCACCAACAATGGCATGTGCCAGAAAAAGGACACAAGAAGTCGCATGAACAACAAATATTCAATTGAGAGCTCTCAAATTCCTTGAATATGAATTAAACTGCAGAAGATTGCATGGGATTAACAAAACCATCTAAGGCAATTGAGTATCTATATGTATATATGATTTTCAGAGTCACACAGACTCAAACTAGAAATCCGAAATCCAATGAAGTTCTTTTAGGAAACAATCATCTCTCATTTTGGCTAGTTTCTAAAATGGCTTTTAAAATGAATGCTAGTTAGTTCCTTCAGAAACTTGTTTGACAACAATTATTACCTGCTCACTTCCATTGACTTTTCATTGAGTGAAATAAAGACATAAGAACATTGTTTCACATCCTTAATACAAAAAATGGCACAACCAAGAAGACTAATAAATAAAGGACAGGTGAACAGAAACACAGAAACATGCCCTGATCTTGCGACACTTATCAAAGTAGGTGCAACAGAAAGTGGTACGATTTCATTATATACAACATAAAAATACTGACTACCTGAAGCAGATCAAGAAAGTTCAAACCCGGCATTTGAACTGATAGCATATAGAAGCTTTGCTCTCAAGGTGCCTGGACGTTTGTATGTCGGAAGCTGTAATCATTGAGAAGTGGAAAATAAAAGCATAAATAATTCAGAAGTATGACAAATTGACGAGAGATTGCCTGAAAATGCCAACAATTTTGTCTTAAGTGACTCCATCACTAAATGGGCATGGTTAGTTAGTGGACATACAAATGTCCACACTTATTACTAAGAAACCTATTTATATGATATTTTGAAATATGAGATCATGAAAAACTCAAGATTGTGATGCGTACTCATAAACAACATAAAGATCTTGACTTTCAAGCATCTCATGCCAAATCCCAAACCCAAATACATTATTCATAAACCTACAAATCCCTGTGCTGGAGGCTCCTCACTTCACAAATGTACCGAGGGAGGGTAATACAACAAACCAAGGCAAAACTTTACTGTTGTGTCAAGGTCCTCCCTCCTTATTCATAGATTCAAAATAATAATAATAATAATAACCTTGGGAATTTAGAAATCTATCATGCTAAACGACTCCTCCTAAACGCAAAGTTAGGAATGTGTTTCCCTGTTACTATATTACATTAGTAGTACCTTAAGCGTATTGTAGCAGGTTGAAGCTGATGGAAGCCGATCTACATCCTGTCCTCCAATCGTTGCCCAAAGAGGAACATCACAAGCAACCTATGTAAACAAATAGACATGAGTGCTAATCAATGAAATCTAGACGTTTTATCATTAAAAAAATGCATCATTTTTATGGATCATCTAATAGCTGGACCTTGATGTTGCATAGGAGGGAAGGAGAATAACAGAAATCCTAGAAAAAAAAAAGGCAGGTGACAAGATAAAGGCTTGAGTATCTAATAGCAAGCACTCAAAGCACTAAATATCTAATGGAAAGCTTCTTCATTTGTAACATCTAGAGAAACAAATTATTTTAGATAACTGATTAGAAGAGTTCAAGACGTTTTGCTTCATAACTCAATTGCTGTGCTTAATATACTCAGCGTGAGCAACAGAAAAAATTCAAATATATCTTAATCATGAAAGAACAGAACAGAATGGGAACAGAGAGAAGTTAGTATAAATGATTTTGAATGCCCATCAAACATAAAAGATTAAGAACACACCTTGTGGATGGTTAGTGGTGGCTGCAAGTATTTGAACCCAAGTAATGGAGCACGAGAACAACTGGTGACAAATTTAAGAAGCATACAACGCTCTTGAGGTTCAAAGCCTTTAATTACCTGTATACAATTGGCAGAAAGCAGAAAATGAATAAAGATAACTTAAAATTGGCATCTGCACAAATAGTACGAATTAACTAATAAATATAATTCATGAAGGTGAGAAAAATGCTCAAAAACCACGTGTCAGAGAAAGAGAGAGGATCTGTGGTTCAACCAAAAAAATGGAACCTAATAGCCCTTTCAAGAGAGAGACAGAGGAATGAAAGACCCCTGATTTTGTAGGATTTACTTCATCCATAACATACCGATCTTAAACAACAGAAAATATGAATAAATAACTTGACTCTTGTCGGTAACAGCCATTGTATCATTGTATGTATCTGACATGTTTGAAGTCTAGAACAACAATTTGATTGTTTTTGTTAGAAGTGGGTTTAAGTCTAAGTCAACCTCACAAAACTGACTTGTAAGATGAGGATTGCACTTGGCTTGTAAGGTGAGGATTGCACCCCACTTATATATTGTAAATTGACCTTATCTCTAATCGATGTAGGACTTCCAACACACTCTCTCATGCCGAGATATATTCATCTCGTGCGTAGGACTAGAAATATGTGGGTGGTCCGATAGCGGGTGAAACAAAATGTCCAAGAAATTTTGCTAGGATAGACTCTAACCTGGCTCTGATACCATGTTAGAAGTGGAGTTTAAACCTAACCCAACTCCACAAAATCGGCTTGTAAGGTAAGGTTTACACCTCACTTATATATTATGAATTGGCCTTATCTCTAATCGATATGGGACTTCGAACACACCCCCTTACGCCGAGGTATATTCATCTCGTGTGTGAGACAAGAAATTAGTGGGTGGTCTATTAGCGTCTCGATATTGGGTGGAACAGAAAGTCCTAGAAAATTCGCTAGGATAGACTATAACTTGGCTCTAATACCATGTTAGAAGTGGACTTAAGAGTTTTGAAATGAAAAATGAAATTATCTTTTCCTGTAAGTTTTAGTAGCTCTACCCTCTTCTCGAAGGAAAAACTAGTGCCCTAAAGTCCCATTATTTTTTACAGAGCCATCCATGGAATGGAATTATTACCATGACAAGTCCAATTTACCCAAATTTATTGAAAATAATATAATAAAGGACGCAATTTTTTACAACAAATCATTTATTCTTACAAGAAAAATCAGCAGAAAAAAGTCTGCAAAATTTTCCACGTATTAGTTATATGATCACCATGCACAAAATTGGGTTTGATACTAGTAAATAAAGCAGAACAGAAGCAATATCATCAGCTTAAATAATTTGCATTGCATGGACAGTTTTAATACAAAAACAACTGGACAAATATTCATGAGAACTGTACATATTTGGGTTAGGATCCAAGTACACACGGTGTAATACTTAGTCAAATTACACTTTTAATTACTTTCTACACAATACAAATTTAATCAATCCAACTGTTGAATTTTATTATATTATCTCAATGATCACATCACATCTATAAAAAAAATAAAAAATAAAAACTTATTGAGATGAAATACCTCCCAAAATATCTTGATTGTCCGGCTTCCCTCATTGTAACCACCAGTATATCGAGTGTTATTTTTCAAATCATCAACATCAATATCATAATTGCCACCTGAAAGCAACTGCATTCCTGTCTAGCTAAGAAATCTTGCCGGTAAAATTAACTGACTAAAATGTAATTTTACTATATAAATATTTTTCACATTGGATGTAGTTGGTGAATAAATGACTCTGGATTTGGGGACTCTAATAGAGAATCTTTTTCTTATTATATTCATTTGGACAAATTAAATAGATACTTCAATACTGATACAGCGGACAATAACACTAAATGCAGAATTCTGTCACAAAAATGTCCTGCTGCCCTTTGTACAAGAAAGAAACAGAAAGAGTAAATTAGCAAAATAAAACCATTTCAACACACTAAGAAAGAGAAGATACCTGATTAAATTCACTAGCATTGAATAACTTCAACCAGGATGGAGATATAAGATCAGTTAACCCTCTATAAAACGCATTTGAAAAGGGCAACATCTGCAATTTCAATAAGGTCAAATCTATATCCATGATACAGCAGAGAATACAGAAGTGAATAACCTGCATTATACTACAGTAAACAATGGTAAAACCTGTTGGTTGAGTTTGTAGTCTGCCATTGCATGTATGTACTGCATCTTGTTCTCATTCGTTACAGAAATATCTTTGCCACCAGACTTAAGTTCAACCACATACCTTTTGCCCAATGATTCTTCGGTAACTGTGAAATCAAGACAGAGCTCCGTGACATCACCGTCATAATTCTGCATGAATGAGTATGTGAACCTTCCAGTAGAATGGCAAAATGCCAGAACACAAATACACAGTATCCACCAAAGTCAAACAAACTCAAGCTAAATTTTAAAAACAATGATACAATAAAATGCAGTACGAAGAACATTACTGAAGTTTTAAGACTGTCATGAATAATAGTTTTATTGTAGTTATATAACATCCAGTTACTACACCTAACCAGAAAAAGACATGGACTCTTTGAGCAATACTCATATACAATATTAGTTATGCTTTTAGTAGGATGGCAAATGGGCCAGGTTTGTCTACAGAATAAGAAAAAACTGTAGGGGTCAAAACATTTATATGAATGAGATGCAAAACAGCATGGATTTTTCTTATGGTTTACCTTGACATACATAAGATTCCGGTATAGCTCTGGATCAAGTGTTGATAATTCATCAAGAAAACTATATCGTCCCAAAAGCTTTTGTACAAAAACATGGGAGAAAGAGTAATCAAGTAATATTCCTTCATATAGAGCTTTCCCAACTACTCTTCCAAGGAATTCAATCATCTGAAGACCATTCTCCAAATATCTGGCAGAAGCAGTTGGAACTAGAAGCCTGTCTGAAGTTGAGGTTTGGGAAAATAGTCCATATCTAAGACAAAAAGGACGAGGTGTCAGTTTACAAAGTCAATTCTTAAAGATGCAATAACCAAGAAATAAAATCGAGAAAGTTCAAAATATTTATGTTGTCAAACTTACTCAGGAGCAAATGCTGCTTTTGACAAGTCAGTCAGAAACTCCTTAGATAACCCACCATAGTCCAGGCCAGCCTCAAGAAGACCACATTCACTAACAAATGATACATGGATGGAAGACTTCAACCTTGACCCAAGGGAATTTAATTGCCGAAATCCATCTTCAACAATATGACCCCGACGTACTACTATCTCAATGGCTCGTGAACCAGGTTCAGAAATTTCACCGGCCATTTTTCGAGATGCTTTATCCATCTTGATGAATTCACGGAACATCTCAACTCTATTGCAGTGATTAAACAGATGATTGAGTTCTTTCTATAATCTATAGTAGACCATATAATGTCTTAAACTCAACAAATGTCATGATTTTGATGACAAGTTGCAATCAAATATCCCATCTGAACTCAGTTACTCTACTTTTCTTAAAAGAAATCCAACTCCATCATATTGATCAATACTATCATTGACAACAGTTTATTCCGATTTATTTTCTTTACTTATGTCTTTCTAATGTTTAACATATAGTGTATAATTCATACATAAATACAACCACTCAAGTATACAATGTCCATTACTTCATACTATAAATGAGTAATATTATTTCAAAATGATTTTCATGAGCATATCAAATTTAAGGTAGTTCGAAAGATAAAGTGATAATATCAGTAATCTTCTACATTCTCTGTTTAAAGATTTTCCATTTGACTAGCCAACAGTAGAAGGAACAAAAAATAATATATGAATGTACCTCGAAATGTTAATTTAGTTTATACAAGCTGGGTGACTAGACAACCAAATTAAGATCATCTTTTTATGTAACTTATAATTTCTGCTCAAGTGATAAAATTTAACAAATCGATTCATTTTGGCTGCAACACAGATCATCTAGCTCTTCATTTCTACCCTATCCTTCAAAGCAATCAATACAATGCAACAACTGAAATGTCATAAGACATAAATAACAGAATAGCATAATTAGATAAAACATTTATCAGTTTTCTTAATGGTCATGGAATTAGTTACCTCTCCTCAAAAGGAAAAACGTGAGGAACAATAGTGACAGCAGAACCAACACTCAGTGAAGCTGATGAATCATCATGTCTCAGGTTCGCTGCTAAAACTTCATGAGTTCTGGCAGCAACAGCAATTGGTGGCCGGCTTTTTCTAGCAGGAGAAAGCCACAATGCAGGAGGACAAAATGGGTGCCTGCAATCCCTTTCATACAGTAAATGTAAGCATCTGATAGCACAATCCATTAAGGACTTATTATGATGACCACCAACATGGGATAAGCCATTATAAACCAATGTATTGAGCATAGACGCAATTTTTCTTTGCTGCTCTATTTGGAATGGAACCTAGAAACATTATATTGCAAAAAGTTAGTTTGAAAATGTGAATTAATTGATGGAAGAACGGGGATAAGGAGCAACAGATCAGTTACCTGTTTCTCATAGAACTCTATGTCATCAAGAACTAAAAGCAGGTGAGAATAGGTCGCACAGAAAACATGAAGCATAGCAAACATATCTTTTGGAATGCCTTGCGGCCCATTCCTCATAGGTTCTATGTCCCATATATCTGATGAATCGTCATTCGCTCGGCTAGGCTCACTGTGACTGCTACTAAAGTCAGTGCAATCTGTTGCTGCTCGTGACCTACCTGCAATTTTATGAAGTACATTGACCCACTTATTAGGCCCATCTTTACTGACTTCTTTTTGCATCTTCTCAAAGGCTTTATGTTTGCTGTTTTCACTTATGTAATTATCAAAATTATGTTTGTCTCCTGAAAAAAAGGAACCCTCCAGTACACTCCACAATTTCACAAGAAATCCAGGAGTGAATGATAGCATGTTGAGAACTGATAATGAGCCACGAATTGGACTCAACACTGAAAATATTCTAAGTACGTTAGAATAAAAAAGAGCAACATCACACAATTCTAGATTTCCCAGACATTCAAGGCTACTTGATGGCACAGTCTCAGCCTTGTTTATGGAATCTCTATCAATTGATGCCAAAAGAATTTTGAGATGCCACTGCTGACAAACAGGTCTAAACTGATCCATGTATGACAATATTAAGGATTCATTGGTCGCTTCACCCTCATGCTGAACTGCATCAACTGGGTGTGTTGAACTTTCACCGTCAGTTTGAAGGGCTTTCTTTTTCTTTCTGACCCACCCAATATTATCAAGACAAGCCAGCAGAGCCTCTGATAGAGTAATAACAACATGGACATACAATCCATGGTCTAAACCTTGATTGAAGGATTCATTCTCATTCACTGTTGCTAAGCAGATAATGTTAGCTAGGGCCCAACCAACTGGTGGAATAGCCTTGAAAGAGACAGGAATCTCTGATTTGATGAACTCTGACATCTCCATCAAAACTTTCTCTTTCAAAATCTGTTATTGCCTGTCAGAGTTTAATCAGTTCTGATATGTTTAACTTCTCAATTGTGAAGTCATATGATCTTATTGACTTGAGTTAAAAGCTAATGGAATGGAAGGCATATTCAAGAGAAAAGTTCAAAATCTAATAATTCAATTAAGGCTCGCTATTTTTAATTCCAACTGTCACAGGAAAGCAGCATCTAAATATATCATGGAGGTTTTTCTCTTCACCATCGATACTATAAAATATGCATTTAGGCAAAAAAAAGTTATTTGATAACTAAGGGTGAAAAATTCATCTTTCAATGATTATTTTTTCACTTTTATAGAAAAATATGCAGTGTTTTCAGTTAGAATATTGTATCTATATATTACTGGATATAAATAGTGAAAAATGATTACAAGGAATATTTAAAAATAAGAGCAGAACAATTATTTGCATCATCATAATTGCAATACTAAATGATGATACTCCAAATACAAAAATTAGCTTTAAAGTAAGAAAGGTACATCTTTGATTTTGCAAGCATACAACTACAACATCAAAAAATATGTATGCATAGAGAAGCCCAATGTGCCCGCCCAATCATCAACTCAGTATGTTGAAAGTTAGCACTAGTTTAATTAAATTATAAATATGCATTAAATTTACATGATCTATCACTGTCTTGAAAAAGAAGAAGAAAGTAATATTCAAAGAGAATAAAGAACAATTAAAGAGACCGTGTTGTCATTGAAATAAAACAGCAGACTAATAATTTAGCAGTTGCAAATATTCTACTTTAATAATGATGCTTACCAATAGAGTTTGGAAGCATGGAAACAAAATAGACTTGTGCTTTAAAGCTGGTAGAAGAATAAGGGGGAGATGTTGCACTAGCCAAGGTATAGTCAGCAGATAAACAATATACTGCTCAGCAGCATAGTTGAAATCTAGCGTATGAGGCACTTCTGCATCATAGTTTATCAGATAAAACGGCCGTACAGCTAAAGTTATTACACTTGCAGTAATGAAAAAATTTTCATCTGCCTGGGCGATGGTCTTTGACTGGGGAGAATGATTTTCTAATGCACTAATATATCTTCCAATAGACACATAACAACCACTTTTCTCACTGCCCATGAACTGAATTAAATCTTTCACCGCTAAATCTGCATCAAAGTGGTTGTCATTTGTAATTCCTTTCCATCCTTTCAGATCAGTTAACATTACAAGAATACGCATAGCAAGAGATGTAACAACAGTAATATCTTGGGACCCCGAAGGGCGTTCGCTGAACTCTGAAAGAATAAGAAAACTAAGAAAAGTGAGCTTGCGTGCCTGGTATCTCCATATTCTTCTTTCTTCAGTTGTACCAATTGCCAGAAAGCAAAAGTTCAGCTTTGAATCTAACCAAACACAAAAATAGACCCATTAGTAATGTATTAATTACATTAAACAAAAGGAAAAATGGGAAGCAAGGAGGGTGGGGGGGACAGCCCTTTTGCACTCTCAAAACTAAGAAAAATAGCACAACAAAAAGTATCTTGGTATTCATTATTTCATATAATCTCTTGTCATGTAACTAAAATAAACTGGCTTGTATAATCAGAAAGTCAACTTCAAATCTAATAAAATAACATCCAAATAAGAGGATATACCAGAAGATTTCAGGCTTTCCAGTACGACTGTAAAGCACAGTTTCATAGAATCTATTCTCTTGCAGCGGACCTTTTCACGCTGAGTGGAGATAAGGGTAATAAAGAACAGAAATGGTCTCAATAAATTGTTTGAAATCCAATTTGCTGTCATTACACCAGTATAATGATTCACTGCTATCTCCCACTCTTGCTGAAGTTGCAGAGAAACTGCCTTTGTGACCTTGAAGCGCCTCCAAACTCTCTGTTAACATTAAAAAATAGCCCTTATTTCTCCACTTTGATCCAACAGAAGGTACAAACGAAAAGTATAATGTACTAACAAATTGCAGTTCCAACTTTCTAATGTTGTGTTTACAACAATGTAGGCTTCAAGTGTACAAACTTTTATTTTCAACGACTCTAAGTTCATCGGCTTCATGTTTGGAACAAAAGTAATACCAGGCATAGTCTAAAAAAGTATTAAGAAATATCCTAAGAAAACATGGACATTAAATATTGCATTTCACTTTGTAACCCATTGCTTCTATAAGCAGTCAAGAAATGACACTGAATGAACAACAGCTCACAAACAAAAATTTTGACATAAAAGGGAAGTCACAACACTGACTCCATTCTGATGTCTAGGGAAAGTAAGATGTACACAAGTTGTGAGCATATAGGGTGTTTCCACAACCAGAACTCACAGCCAAGAGATCACATCAAGCTACAAACCGAGGTTCATTGAGAAACATGGAAACTTCTAAATGTTAGTTATGTTGTAATAGAGTATATCACTCAGATTCTATCATTCCTCCCCCTATACTTACTTTCCTAATAGTTTTCTTTGTGAAAGACAGTTGTTTCATACAGTTGCTATACAATTGATTACTTTTACTCCTTTACCAGATTTCTAACTTACAGTTGAGGCTCGCTCATTACAAATATGAGAAACCACAGCTATGTCAAAAAGAGAAGAATAATAGTTTTACAGATTCATTTTTTTCTAAACCTTGGAGTTTTCTTTTCTCTCTCAATTTCCTCTTCTGGTGTAATCATAACGTGTCAAACCAGTATCCGTGTCGGACATTGCATTAACACTTTGATTACTTCTAGTTTTTTCTTTTATAATTTCACAACGCTATAAAATTCAGCACAATAACAAATAGATAAATTTACCATTTTATCATGTCTACAATGACCCATACTCATTTGAAACACGAATTCTCTCTATTTGCATAACATTTTTACTCATACTAATTTTACATGACTTTTGTAAAAGTCATATGTATCCTCTGCATATGACAATCTTGTTTGAAAGAGAGAAGGACCATCTCATGCAGTACAGTACTTCCTCCGAATATTTTTAGTTACCTAGGTTTCGGATCTGAAACCACTAATGAAGGTAAATTTGTCCATGAGTTCAGTGATAAATTAATTTTATGCATGCTATAAGCTTGCAGTGCCACATAATTTCTAGAATTTACCGTATTCCTGCGCCCAAGTGGCGTGTTAACTTTTAAAATGAAAGAAATTGAAAGAACCTGAATGAAGAGAGCAGCAGCAGCAGCTCGTTTTGCATAATTGCGAAGTTCTCTTTCCTGAGAGACCTTCTGAAGAAGAGCGTCTCGCGTTATCTCCTTCGCACTTGCTCCTCTCAGCGATACCTTAACGACAAAATTAACAACAAGCTCCATAATCAGAACACCCACTAATGATCAAAATTTAATTACTTGAGTAATTGATCGCGGAGGCAAATCGAGCGCAGTATTCATGCGAAATTAAGGAACGAGATTGATTGATTGATTGATTGATTGATTGCATGTAAGAAGAGTGAGTGAGTGAGTACCTACCTGCTGCTTACGAGGTGCGTCCATGGAAATCACTTGCCGAGCTCAGCCTCGATTCTCAATTCCGTTGATTTCCCTTCTCCATCGCCCTTTGCTTTATTTTTAAGTTAGTTTCGCTGTCAAAAAAACAAAACCAATCAAGGAGAAGTATGTTTTAAGTTTTATCTCACAAAAGTTGACCACTGATTTTCTTTTATTTTGTGATTTGTGAAAACTGAGTACCGTCCCTACTATTTATTAAAAAAATTATTAATTTAACATTTTATATAAAAAAATGCTATATTATATATTATATATATACTATAAAGTCGAGGTAAAAATAGGTTAGATCCTAGAAGTATTTTAACATCTAACAATTACATAAAAGAAGATTATTTAAAATTAGAAAATATCATAAATTTAAAATAAAACTACGTGATAAATGAGAAAGTTGGTCCTGGAGAAGTGATGGGGTTTGCTCGTGAGAGAAATTGTGAATATATGACCGGGTGTGTGTTTACGCGCCCAGGATGGAGAGTGGAAATTGCAGTTGCAACATAGGATATGGTATTGCTACCGGTGTGGATAGATGGCACCCAAGCCTCCATTGCAAATCCTTCAACTCTTCCCTTTTCCTCAAACCACCGTCCTCCAAACCTCTTTCCCTCTCTCTCCGCCGCAACCTCCGTCATGCCACACACTACCTCTCCCCGGACTCCCACTCCCTCATCCACGCACTCCACGTCTCCTCCCGCGCCGCCGACACCCAACTCGTCAAGACCGTCCACGCCACGCTCCTTAAACTCCACGAACACGACACACACCTTTTCAACGCCCTCATCTCCGCTTACCTCAAACTCCGCCTCTTCCCCCACGCCCTCCGCCTCTTCCTCTCTCTGCCTTCACCCAACGCCGTCTCATACACAGCCCTCATCTCCGCCTTATCGAAGTGGCCCAACCGCGAGCACCACGCACTCAAGCTCTTCCTCCGCATGACGCACTCCCACCTCATCCCCAACGCGTACACATACGTCGCCGTTTTAACTGCCTGCACAAGAATTCTCCATTTCCAGTTGGGCCTCCAGGTTCACGCTGCCGCTCTCAAAACGGCCCATTTCGATTCCACCTTCGTGGCAAACGCCCTCGTTTCTCTTTACGCCAATCATGCCCCTTTCCACGATGCGCTTAAACTCTTTAACCAAACACGGCACAGGGACATTGCGTCGTGGAACACTATTATCTCTGCTGCAGTGCAGGAATCCATGTACGACACTGCGTTTCGGTTATTCCGTGACATGCAGACGACGGATGCGTTTCGAATCGATGATTTCACCTTGTCGATACTTTTGTCTGCGTGTGAGTCGTTGGTGGAAGGTCAGCAAGTTCACGCACACGCTGTTAAATTAGGGTTGGAAAGTAGTTTGAACGTTGGAAATGGACTCACTGGGTTTTACACTAAGTTTGGAACCCTTGAGGATGTGGAGTGGTTGTTTGAGGAGATGAAAGTGAGGGATGTTATAACTTGGACTCAGATGGTGACCGTGTATATGGAGTTTGGGTTGGTGGATTTGGCTCTGAAGGTGTTTGATGAAATGCCCGAGAAGAATTCTGTGTCTTATAACGCTGTTTTGTCTGGGTTTTGTCAAAACGAGGAAGGCTTAGAGGCGATGAAGTTGTTTGTCAAAATGGTGGAGGAGGGTTTGGAGTTGACCGATTTTAGTTTGACTAGCGGAGTACATGCTTGTGGATTGATCGGTGATCCCAAGTTCAGCAAGCAGGTTCATGGGTTTGCGGTGAAGTTTGGGTTTGGATCAAATGCTTGTATTGAAGCGGCATTGCTTGACATGTACACGAGGTGTGGTAGGATGGTGGATGCGGAGAAGATGTTTCTGAGATGGGAGGTGGAGCAGTTTAGCTCTGTGTCTTGGACAGCCATGATATGTGGCTATGCTCGAAACGGGCGGCCAGAGGAGGCCATTTCTCTTTTCCACGTTGGTCGATCCAATGAAAAGGTGATTATGGATGAAGTTGTGGTGACTTCGATGCTTGGTCTTTGTGGAACTGTTGGCCATCATGATATGGGTAAGCAAATTCATGGTCATGTTGTTAAATGTGGTTTGGGATCTAACTTGGAAGTTGGAAATGCACTTCTTAGCATGTATTTTAAGTGTGGGAACGTGGACGATGCAATGAAGGTGTTTCATGATATGGCTTATACAGATATAGTTACGTGGAATACTTTGATCTCAGGAAATCTTATACACAGACAAGGAAACAGAGCATTGGAAGTATGGGTGGAAATGCAGGAGAAGAACGTAAAGCCTGACCAAGTTACATTTGTATTGATAATTTCAGCTTACAGGCAAACCAACTCAAATTTGGTCGATGATTGTCGTAGTTTGTTTAACTCAATGAAAAATGTTTATCAAATTGAGCCCACATCCATGCATTATGCTTCCTTCATCAGTGTTTTGGGTCACTGGGGTTTTCTGCAAGAAGCACTAGAAACTATCAATAAAATGCCTTTCCAGCCTTCAGCTCTTGTTTGGCGCGTATTGCTTGATGCTTCCAAACAGCATCAGAATAAAATGATTGGAAAATGGGCTGCTCAGAATATTCTTTCCTTCGAACCTAAAGATCCTTCAACGTTTATACTTGTTTCAAATCTGTATTCTGCATCTGGGAGATGGGACCGCTCTGACATGATCAGGGACGAGATGAGGCAAAAAGGGATTCGCAAACACCCAGCTCAAAGTTGGATCATTTCTGAGAAGAAAATACATACATTTTATCCGAGAGATAGATCACATCTTCAGGAGAAAGACATATACAGTGGCTTGGAAATTCTGATCTTGGAGTGCCTAAAAGTTGGATATGAACCTGACACGAGCTTTGTTCTCCATGAAGTAGAGGAGCATCACAAAGAAATTTTTCTATTCCATCACAGTGCTAAACTGGCAGCAACTTATGGGATACTGATGAGCAAGCCTGGAAAGCCCGTTCGGATTGTAAAGAACATCCTTCTTTGTGGGGACTGCCATACATTCTTAAAATATGCATCAATTGTCACGAAAAGAGATATATTTCTGAGAGATTCTTCTGGATTTCATTGTTTCTCCGGTGGCCAGTGCTCGTGTAAAGACTGCTGGTGAAACGCTGGCTCTTGTAGCCGGTCATCATGATTTATATCAGTTGTCTTTGCTGAATAATTTTGTTAGTTATAGGATAGCAATGTTAGATAAGAGTTGTATGAGATTTTTCTATAGATGTTACAACCAATCATCTAAGGAGAAAATGAGTAAAACAGCAAGAGGAAGTGGAAGAAAGGTTCTCCTTTACAAATGTTTCTGTAAAAAATTTAGGGGTTAGAGCTGCACATTCTCATCTTAACAAAGATGTATTTTGTCAGTTTATTGATAATCTTTGTATGTCTGAAATCTAACACGGTTGGTATTTACCAACTCAGCTTCGTATTTTTTCATTGTTTGGAGTATTGAAATATTTACTCCAACTACATTAATTTTAAATGTTCGATTGACTTTTTTATTCGTGTATGAAAATAGCCTTTCTTTTTCCTTGAAAGTTACACTTTGCAATGTAATAGGTTAATCTACTATAAATATTGAAATATCATGTACTGGTGAAATCCCAAAATGACCCTTACTTAGACAGTTGACACATTTCTGTTTTTACCCATTTTACATGCTTCAGCAATTGACATTTGTCCCTTTAACAGGACTTTTTGCTATATTATTTGTGCATTAGCAATTGGCGGGGACACTGTAGATGCTGTGTACATAATTCAAATCAATGTTTCAGGCTTGATACATTGTGTATAACATTTCTGGTGTTTGTTTTTTCCTTCATATCATTTGAGGAAGTGCTCGTTTTTCCTTCATATCATTTGAGGTAGTGTTTGTATTTTCCTTCTTCTTCTTCATTGCACCTCTGGTAGAAGGTATGGTCTTAGTAAAAGGGTATATTTTCGGGTGTGGGTTTTGTTGGGTTGGTATTTATTGTCTGTGGTGCTCGTGTAGTAGTTTCTACATTGTACATCTATGGTATGGGTTTTTTTTGGTGTTGTGTTTGGTTAGAATGTGTTATATATGTGCTTCTATTTTCTTTCATTTTGGTGGTGTTTTTATTTTCGTTCTCCATCTTAGACTACTCTTGCGGAAGAAATTTTCATCTTCACAAATGGTCGACTATATATATTTATATATAAATATAAAGGAAAGGATATTACTTTCTGCACCCTATCATCTTTCTTCCTGCATCCTGTCACTTACTTTATTACTTCCACAATTCATTCTCCGGAACATAATAAATAAACCATTCCGGAAATCTTTTTCCAGAAATCAACCACACCCCGCTCTTACAAAAAACATTTTCTGAGAAGTGTTTGATCGGGTGGGAGGTGAAATCTCAAGGGGTGCAGGAAGCTTTAGCTGGAAGGAAGTTCATCAGGATGCTACTTGAGCCCAAACTGATGGATATAGTGAGAAAAATTACCTTGATTGGAATTCAAATTTTGGATGTGAAAAAATCAATATTGTTTTAATCTATAATTATCTAAACATGTATTGCTTTAAGTCTATTTAAGTAGATTTATTCTAAATATAAATTCATAGTTTTCTTAAGCCTTTTATTTTAAATCGAATGCACTTAATTAGATATTTTTTGGATTTTGAGAAAATTCAAAATTAATTTGAGACAAAACGATTGAGATAGAATTAAATTGGTTCAATTCTAAGGTCGAGATAAAGTTGATTTAGAATGAACTTTGAGGTGAGTATATCCAAATTGAGGTGAGTATATCCAAGACAGACATCAAGTTAAATGGTTTAGGCAGAGTCGAGCTTAATCTACCTAAACTAAAGCTCGAGCCAAGTTGATCGAGTAAAAAAATTTATTCGAGTTTACCTTAACTAAAAGGTTAAGTAAAACCAACCTAAATCCAATATCGAAACGATATATCTCGAGTCGAAAGTTACACTAAGTTGTTTGCACTAGAATCTAAATTAAATCATTTAAAACTGAATGTCATAAATTTAAATTTAAATTGGATTCGATCTAAATTTAATCCAATTTAAATTAGATTTAAAAATTAAAAATCTAGTTAAAATAGATTAAAATTATGAATTCAATCTATAAATTAAATTTAGACTAAACACATAACTATTCTTATTAATTTGGTTTTAGGCGTTAGTGAAAGAAAGCTCGAAGTCTAAACACATTTTTTCCCTCTTTTTACTGTACCCGTACAATTTCTTTATACACCTTCATGAGTAGGAGAATAATCCAAATTTCCCATGTAATTTATTTTTAAATTTTGTATATATAGATTTCATAATTTAAAAATACATTTTCAGGCTTTAGGAAATTTTGATCCAGAATATAAATAAGACGAGTGTCTTCCATAAAAAATATTTCTAGAATTGATACAGTGTATTTCGGAAAGTAAGATCCGATTGATGGGATGTAGGAAGAAATTTTATTGAGTAAAAAAGAAAAAGAAAAAAACTTTTCTAATCACGGTCATTGTTCATATATATAAAGATATTTTGTTTTATTTACTGGTTTCTCTGTTGTCTCTTTTAGCTGACAGACAAGTCCCGGTACATGTATTCCTTTTATCTTTATACCTTTTAATCCTCATGTGATGATTGCACATCATCGCTTCATTAAAAAACATTTATACAATCAACGATAATGATTTTTTCCACAGTGAACACAAATTTTCATTAAATCTGAAACTCGTGACCTTGTTATATAACTAAGTAAAAGGAACAACTAACAAAACCTATTTCTCAATACAAAAAAACGCAATTTAGGTTGGATTTGGATTAAAATCAAAACCATAGACATAGTAAAATAAAAGTTGTCACGAATGGTTGCGTTTAATTTTGCTTCAACCTGTGAATTGAACACGAGAAATGGGCATAGTTATTTGCATGCTCACCCTCTCCCACCTCTCCTTACCCTCTTCACAAGAAACATTATGCATGTTTAGTCTTCACACCAATTAAAGAAAAATCTTAGCCAAACAATGCTTCTTAACGTTAAATATTAGGTTATCTGGTTTTTGCTTCGTGTTGCTGTTCAATTTCGGAAACTGTGGTTTCTTTTTTTTTTCTTTTAATTCGTTGGTTTCAGATTTATTTATTTTTTTTATATATTTAACAATATAAGGGTCAACGACAATAGAATTCTTAGTATTTATTTAAGAAATGCTGACAAATAGAAAATAGTTTTTTATTTTTATTTTTTAAAGAGATTTCGGTGCCGTTGCGTCAAGGAGTTTAATATAACTGAGTGAATAACACGCTGCTTTTGGCCTTTTATCGATGCCTCACTCGCCGCCACTCTCCCAATTTCTTTTTAAATACAAAAATGGAAAATGTAGAAAAATATATTTTTATCTTTTAAAAATGTTATTATGCGTTTTTTAGAAAGCTTGTGGTGCTTTTTAGTTCGAACAAATTTATAGGTTCATCTCTTTGTGTAGATTGATTTAATTGGACAATTTAACTACTTAAATTGTTAAAAGAAATCATATCTCAAAAAGGAAACTTAGCATCATATTTAAAATAATAAAAAAAAAACGTAATCCCATAAACTAACGTTGTATGAAACAAATAATGTTGCCCATGTTTGCTATATATTTGAACGAAAGAAGCAGACAAAAATAGACATAACATGACGAGAGATGTATAATTTATAATAATCATAGATTCAAAAATTTGAACGATTGTAATGATTTAGTTTAGTTGTATAATATATAAAGAATAATTAAATTGTGTATTAAAAAATATACAGTATTATCTATTAAAATAATTACATGAAGTGTGTATAATTATTCGCTAAAAAAGTAGTATATATGTACAACATTTATTAAAAGGTTTGGGTTGGGATTGGTACTCCAAGTGCTTTTATTAGAAGTTCTTTATCACCACTCAAATTACATGATTTGGAAAACGACATCGTCTCAGTGAGGCCAATTAAAAAAGTGTTCGTGAATTAATGTTTTATTATGGTATGATGTAAAAAATAAACGCTTGTTACATTTAGCAATGTATTTAAAAACTTTTTCTTAAAAGGTCATTACTTCATGTTTGTGTTCTCTTTTGAACGTTGAAGAGATATTGTAATTTGCACAATACCAAATTAAGAAAAATTCCAAACCATATTTATAGCAAAGTTCATCCATAAGCTACTGTGTGTGATCGTACTTCAGTTGGACTGTTTAGAAAAAAATTAATTTTACCATTTTGGGACATTTTTTTTCCCTTTTTATCACAAGCTCCAAATAAAGATGATGAATTTTTCAATTAATCTGCTTAAAAGGTAGAATTTTGCGTAAATTTGTGAAGTTATGGGAAAATTGCAAGCGTTGAAATTAAAAAAAATTGTAAAATTGGAAAAGCGTGTCATCATGGCTTGACCTCTAACTCCCGTTGATGAAATAAATAGGAGGTGGCATGCATAAGAGTTATGACTTATGAACTTCTACTAAATTACCCTTTTGCTCCTATATTAATGTGTTTTTCTTTTTCTTAGTCAATGCCTTTTTACTCTCAATTATTACTATCTTATTACAATTTTTTTTTCGACTTTTATTTTTGACATTCTTTACTACCAGTTAGGAACTGTTTAATTTACAGAATATTACATTTTTAAAAACTTGTATAAAATAATAAAAACAACAAAAAATTAAACTTTAAACAAGAGTAATACAATTAATTTAAATGTGTAAAAGCGTCATCACTATAGTTGATATAATTAAACTAAAGAAGTTTCTTTTAATGGAGTTTATTCAACTAAAAACAATGTGTGTTTATTTTTATTTTTTTTGTATAATACTTTATTTTTTTCATTTGCATATTAATTTTTGACGTACATGGATTAATTATAACATATGAAGATGAAATTAATAAACAACTGTTGTAACACTTTACACACACGCGAATTAACGTGTTTTTTGAAGTGTGCTACATTGTTTATTCATCAGAGTTGTATAATATTGATTAAATTATAATTTTGATACTGTCACGTTTATACATAATTTTAGCTTGTGTTTTTTTTTTATTTTAGACTCTCTAAGTAAAGCGAACAACTTTAGTTTACACTTTAATTTTAATTTTTTATTAAAATATAAAACTTAAAACCAGGAACAAAAACATTAAATAATAATATATTGTATATATGAGGTCGTATGGTAAAGTTTATTGTCATGTATTCTGACCCAAAACGACACGTTTGAAGCGAATCGAAGTAACAAAACGACACGTGTGGGCTAGAACAGCTGGGTTTCGAGAGAGGGAAGAAAATAAAGAGGTGATTAATAAGTGGATCGGTGAGTTGTTGGTAAGAGGCATAAGAGAGGGGTAAAAGCGGAAATGCAGAAAGTTGCATGCAAAAACTCAGATTTTGAGGTTAAAGTGTGAGGACGCTTGGCCTGATATCGCACCCAATTTATTACCAACATTTCAACGTCAGATTCCTCACTCTCTGTCACCAAAACCAAAACTCTCTTCTAATCTCATTCCTCTTTTTCTCTCTTTCTCTCTTTCTTTCTTCACAAACAAAACACAACCATGTCTTCTGCCTAGACAACAGAAACCACCTGCTTCTGAATTCTGCAGCTAAAGGTTAAGAAACAGCTCCAATGGCTACGGCTGTTACATGGAGTTCAGGGGCATCTTCCTCCACCAAGCTCTTTCTCTTCATGGTGCCTCTCGTGCTTGTTGCAGCGCTGGTTTCTGTTCTGGGTCCTAGCCCTTCTACTTGGTTGTCCACTGCGAAGCCACCGGTGTTATTGTTGAGCTCTGTTACTTCCTCGGCTGGTACTAGTAGTGGCGCTGTGACCACCCCTTCTGAGGTTAAGCAGAGAGAAGAGTTGGTGGTGCTGCCCGTGGATAATCGTGCCGGAGAGAATCTTCTCTCCGATCACGCTCACTTCAATCTCTCCACTACTCCTCCATTTTCTGTTCAGGCCATACAAACACCTCAACATCATGTGAGAGCTTTTTCTTCTTTTATTATCACAATTCCACCCTTAAGTTTGCCATTTTTCTTTCTTTATATGAATGACATTACAGAATTTCGATACAACTCTACTTTCCTCCTACACAATTCAGGCTTCACTGTGATTAATAATTTATCTGAGTATTTGAGTTTTCTTAAAATAAGTAGCAGTGTGGGTTGTGGGAGCTTTTAAGGTGAAATTTTCGTGAAAAATGTCAGATGATTGATACATTTAAGAAGGAAAGAATGTACAGATAGAAAGAAAAGAATGTAACTAAAGCCATTGAGAATGTTACAGACCAGATACCTTAACTTTTATCTTTAATTTTGCAGAAAAGATATAGGAGATTGAATAATACCCAAACGAAGGGGGGGGAGATTTTATCTTGTTGTTATATAATTTGACTGTGTTGTTATTCTAATTCTACTCTTTTTATAGTAAAATTTACAGAATAAGGAGATGCGATACCTCATTTCAAGTTGTAGCAGAGGAAATGAAAACAAACATCGATCTCACATAGCACTACTTGGTGGTTGTTGTTTAAAATGAAATAGTAGAACGAAGATAGATTTGGAACATGAGGAATTGAAAATTGATATTTAACTGAACCTTACTCTTTCGTCTACGCACTGCTACTATATTATAATTATATGTTTGCTTTATTTTCATCTTTTCGAGATAACTTCTGTGTGAAATGAAAGAATTGAAATAATATATCAACTTGGATGTTACTTTGTACTTGTTGCCTTAGTGTTGCGATCCAATGATTTTAAGATCAATAATATATGACTATCATGTCCCTTGATGAGTATCGTAACTTTGTAAATACGCAAAGAAATGCGAATCCCCATCCATGGGGTTTTCACTTTTCAGATACTTTAGTTGGTTTTTTTTCAGTGTGCCATTTCTTTCTACAAGTTGCCCAAATAAATTCGAGTGACAGATATTCGGCTGTGTGTTTATGTTCTAAATTATTTTTTGGATGATTTCCATTTTAGATGGGAATTAGTTCAATTTCCTACACATTGATTCAACCCCTACACTTCACATGTAGCAATGATTACGAAAAGGTTTGAATTTAAGAAACTAGTTTTCCGTTTTAAGACAGGGGAATAGACAAGAAGAGACTTTTAGGCAGAGCATTGTAGCATGATTGAAATTAAAAGGCTATGTATTTGTAAGTTTTAAATAAAGTTGATGACGACCCATTATTTTGTTTACCAGAACAGGGATGAACAAAACGTTACGCAAAATTTGGAAAACGTGAGTTCCGTGAACGAGTCTTATGTTCCAGCAGAGAGGCCAAAACTGCAAAGAAAATTCAGCATCTTAGACAGAACTGAAGCAGGTCTGATAAAAGCTCGAGCTGCAATTAGAGAAGCAAGAAACGGAAACCAAACTCAAGATACAGACTACGTTCCTATTGGACCAATGTACATGAATGCCAATGCATTTCACAGGTAAAAGAAGCAAATAACATTAGGACTTAGGACTTCGTTGGTTTAACGTAAGTAATTTGATTTTTGCATGTTGCAGGAGTTACTTGGAAATGGAGAAACAGCTGAAAGTGTATGTGTACGAGGAAGGGGAAGCTCCAGTTTTTCATAATGGGCCTTGCAAGAGCATATACTCGATGGAGGGGAATTTCATCCATGGGATTGAGATGAATGAGAAATTCCGAACAAGAGATCCTGAGAAAGCACATGTTTTTTTCTTACCTTTTAGTGTAGCAATGTTGGTCCAATTCGTGTATGTACGAGACTCTCATGACTTTGGCCCCATAAAGAAAACTGTCACAGACTACATCAACGTCATCTCAGAAAGATACCCTTATTGGAACAGAAGCCTTGGTGCTGATCATTTCTATCTTGCGTGCCACGATTGGGTAATTAAATTAAACCATCACTGCGTTGTGCTTTCTTTCATATTTTAATGATTATAGAAAATAATTAAGATTAGGAAATTGTTTTTCAGGGGCCAGAGACTTCGCGTTCGGTTCCTAACCTGCGAGATAATTCGATACGTGTGTTGTGCAATGCTAACACTTCTGAGGGATTCAAGCCTTCCAAGGATGTCTCTTTGCCGGAAATTAACCTCCAGAGTGGTTCCATAAACGGTTTGATCGGTGGGCCGTCTGCCTCGAAGCGTCCACTCTTGGCCTTCTTTGCTGGTGGGCTTCACGGCCCAGTTAGGCCCGTTCTTCTTGAACACTGGGAAAACAAGGACGAGGACATGAAGGTTCAGAAGTACCTTCCGAAGGGTGTGTCGTACTATGAGATGCTGAGGAAGAGCAGGTTCTGTCTTTGTCCCAGTGGGTACGAGGTGGCGAGTCCGAGAGTGGTGGAGGCAATCTACACAGGGTGTGTCCCAGTTCTGATTTCGGATCACTATGTTCCTCCTTTCAGTGATGTTTTGAACTGGAAGTCGTTTTCCGTTGAGGTTTCGGTTGAGGAGATTCCGAAATTGAAGGAAATTTTGTTGAGTATATCTCCAAGACAGTATATAAGAATGCAGAGGAGAGTGGTACAAGTTAGGAGGCACTTTGAGGTGCACTCTCCCCCCAAGAGATTCGATGTCTTTCACATGATCCTTCATTCTGTATGGCTTAGAAGATTGAACTTTAGAGTCCACGATCGTCAATCACAACTGTCTTAGTTTCTCTTTGTTGTCCTATGTAACTTGCTGTCATTTTTTTTTTCCATTGTCAGAAACAAAAATAATATTTCATTTTCCCCATATTCTATGTAAAAAAAGCCAGTTTTCAGAAACAAAAATAATATTTCATTTTCCCCATATTCCATCCAACCCATTCTTAGTATAATTTTATTTGTTGCTTCAGGAACTTTCGTAGCATCTTCCAATCCTAAACAAAAAATATTATCACATTAATACTAGCCAAAAGACCTATTAACTCCAGTAGAAAGAAAACAAAACAGATAAAGAAACGATCCATTCCCTTGAATACAACATGATAAGACAATTCGATAAATAAAGTGTTAGAATCGAATTTTCACTTAAGAATGTAATAAATAATCCAAGTACCACAATATCTTGGTTCTCATATAATTATTGAGAAAAACCCTTAATAATCACTTTATGAATATAGAAACGATGCAAAATCATTGAACATTGTTCTTAAACCAAAAATCTTTAAGTCAATGAATTTATGGATCTTCATCTTTATATGATGTTCAATTTTTTCATTTTTATTAAATATGGTATTTAGACTTGTTCGAAATCAGAGTACTAGTACAAGTACTCGCAATTAAAGCAAATAAAGCAAAAAAGAATAAGATGGGAGAGACTTTGGGATGATTTTCTAAGAAAACACTGGACTCCTTTTATAACATTAAAAGTAAGTCTCAAAGTAAGTTCTCATCGATGTGAGATTTCTCTCACAAAACTCACACTTGAATATCCAGCAATGACATTTTATAACGAAAAGGTAATTTAATAAATCAGAAACAAATATTATACAATGCAGTTGAATTCAAACTTCCAAGTTCAACATAATACAACAGAGTATAATATACATTGTGCAGTACAATTCCAATACTATAGGATATGGAAAATTCTTTCAATATATTCATTCTAGAACATATATTCCGAACACACGCACACACCCATGCACCGAGAGAGAGAGAAAACGTATATAAATTGTTTCTTCGCTCAAAACTTATTAGCGGTTTTAAAGTTAAATTATTAGTCTTGGGACTGGATAGGATGAAAATCTCATATATGACATAAAAGAAAACTCAAAATCTAATTATATCTCTAAATTTCTCCTCATAAGACATATATATATATATATATATATATATATATATATATAAAATAATTAAAAATATTTTTTTATAAAAAAGAATATTTGAATCATAATATTAGGTTTAAAAGAAGTCATATCAGGTAGTTGTAATTTTAAGAAAAGGTACGTAAGTATATCATTCAAATTTAATTTCGTTAACACTGATTTATGCAATAACATAGTATAACTATTTCACACATTGGTTTAAATTATATTATTTATTAAGATATTAAAATTAAATAATAATTATTTAAGTATATTTAAAATATTTGTTGGAAGTCCCACTTCGACTAGAGATAAGGTCAATTCACAATATACAAGTGAGGTGCAAACCTCATCTTATAAACCGGTTTTGTGAGGTTGAGTTAGACTTAAAACCCACTTCTAACATGGTATCAGAGCCAAGTTAGACATTATCCTAGCCAACTTTCTTAGACATTCTGATTCATCCGATATCGGACCCCTAACGGACCATCCACTAATTTTTTGTCCCACTTATGAGGTGCAAACCTCACATTACAAGCCGATTTTGTGGGATTGAGTTAGGCTTAAAACCCACAATATTAATTATAATTTTAAGATCTTATATAAATTTTCTATAATATAAAGGATAGTAATATAAATAAAAATTAAATTTTGTATAATTTATTTAAATGATATTTAATAATAATGATAATAATGAAATGTTATTTAAATACAAACCAATATTATATTTTATTGCTATTTAATTTGTTATTGTGATTACATCCGATATAAGATCGGATAAGATTATTACCATCTTGAATATTTTGCCATAGACATGCAACAACTTAAGTATATAAAGTTTAGCATACCTAGATTTGTATGATACAATTAGGATGACAAAAATACTCGCGTTCGCGGATATTTGTGGATAAAATCCGCGACGGATAGTTATTACCCGCGAATATTTATTACCCACGAGTAGCGGGTAGCGGGTATTTTAATATCCGCTTATAAACAGGTCGGGTATGGGTATCATACTATCCGTACCCGCAGGTACATGTTACTCGTAAAAAATTAAAATTAAAATTTAATTTATATTTTATTAAGTTAAATTTAATTAAAATTAAAATTAACAGTATATTTTATTATGTCAAATTTAGTTATAATTATAATTTTATTTTATTTATATTTTATTTTTATAATTTTATATTAAAAAATTTATAAAATATTTTTTTAAAAATATTTGCGGGTATTGAGTATCCACGGGTACCCGTGAATTTTAAAAATATCCGTAAATATTTTTTAAACGGATACCCGACGAGTAAACGAACAGATAGCAGACGAATTTCTTTTTTAGGAATCGGATTGTGAGTAGGCACTATCCGTATCCGACTCGATGCCATCCCTAATTACAATACTTAATGAAACCTGCATATGTGGCTTAAGGTGCTCTACCGCTCCATAATAATAAATAAGTTGTGAAATACAATCCAAATAAATTCCTTAACTTAGATATTTAACTTTACAAAAGATGGTGGAGCAAAATTTAAGAGGAATCTCAGCAAATTAGAAGAATTAGTTTATTTAAAGAATAAATTATATTCAATCAGGACAAAAATTCTCAAAATGAAAAATCAATGTCACTATTAATTTATACAGTTAATGTTACACCTCACCTTAACCAGCCTTAGTTAATTATTATTGTTAATATTTAATATAATCATTAATTTTACTATACTAAAATTAATTAATTAAAAGCAAATAGGCACAAAAAGAGTGGAAAATGGCATGGTCGAGAGAGTCCTCCACGAGTGAAAGAGACGCCACGTTACTGGACACGTGTCAGATGATTTTGTGATAGATATGGAGGTACGAGACGGTTCGAAAGAATATATACATGCATCACAGGCTACGTGTCATACTTCAATGCCTCCTGTCCCTCCACGTGTCGTTCTCCCCCTTAACGTTTTGCGCTTCAAAACCATATATATATGTTCGCGCATGGTTGTGCATTCATCACCACTTACACCAGTTCATTCAAACACAACTCAACCAGCTTAACACTCGAAACAACATCGTACAATCAACGCGTAAGATCGATGGCGTCGGGACAGCAATTCAAGGGAGACAGAGCGGAGGCAGCAGCCAAACTGGCCGCCAAAGACATCGGCGATATCAACAGAGCGCAGGAGCGCGACGAGAACTTCGACCTTCACTCGGAGGCCAACTTTAAGCAAGCACGAGCAGAAGCAGCGGCGAAGCTCGCCGCGAAGGATCTGGAGGATGTTAACAGAATGAGGGACAACAGTAGCACCGCATTCAAAGAGCAGCAACGGTACAGCGAGAATAGACCCGGTGTGATAGGGTCCATGTTCAGAGCCGCCAAGGAGGCCGTGGTTGGGAAGCCTCACCCTGAGACCTCGCCAGGGGCTTATGATTCGTGCAGAGAGAGGGTGACGAAGGAGCAGGGTGGGTCGAAGATGGGGGAATATGCAGATTATGCGACTCAGAAGGCGAAGGAAACGAAGGATGCAACAGTGCAGAAGGCGGGGGAGTACACGGACTTTGCGACTCAGAAAGCAAAAGAGAGCAAGGACTATGCTGCGGATAAGGCAAGGGAAGCTAAAGATGCTACGTTGCAGAAAGCTTCGGAGTACAAGGATTATACTGCTGAGAAGGCTAAGGAAGGGAAGGACACTGCAACGGGGAAGCTTGGGGAGTTGAAGGACTCTGCTGCGGATGCTGCTAAAAGAGCTATGGGCTACTTCTCCGGCACCAGAGATGAAACAAAGGTTAACTTCAACTTCCAAGAGTTGTTGTGTTGAGTTATTGAGTTGGTTACTATTTATTCATTGTTTCTTCCTTGAACAGGTGAGTGGAACGGCGGAGGATACGAGGCGGAGAATGGAAGAGGTGAGGGTGCAGGATAAGGACTATGGAACGGGGCACGGAGGAGAGAAGTTGGTGATAAAAATGGAAGAGTCGCGGCCGGGAGCGGTGGCGGATGCGATGAAAGCGGCGGAGAGGGCCTTGGGCGGCGAGATGGAGGAAGAAGGGGTCCTTCGTGTGGAGCGTCGTAGAGAGAAAATGTGAAGCTGTGTATGTGTGTGATATGGATGAAGTATAATAATATATAGTAGCAATAATAGTGTGTTTTGTAATAAAGATATTTGAAGTTGTTGTGGTTTCATTCCAATAACAACTCGTCTCCACTTCTGCATATAGGATATGCACTCTCTGGTTTCAGAATGTGTGTATGCACACTCGTTTTCGTTTTCAATATATACATTTAAATAAAATGTTTCGATCACTTTTCATTTTAATTTATTCGGGTGTGATTCATTTCTATGTCATATTTACGGATCAACGAGATCTTTCAATTTTAAAGATTTCCAAAATAAATAAGAGTTAATTTTTAGTCTTTTTAAGCTGCATTACTTTTGAATTCAGCTAAAATGTTAATATTTATTTCATAACAGCCTAGAACACACATTTTATTCACATTTCTCTCTTCCTCCTGATCCTACAAAATAGAGCTTTTAGGCTAACGAGTCAAGCGCACACAAACGGACTCACATCAATAAATTAAAGTTTATTACCAAAAAATATCTTATTAAAATTAACGGGCTAAAAATATCGAACAAGAACTATTCATCAAATTTAATATACTATAGCAAAAGTTAGCATTTTTAATTTGGATAAATTCTTTAAAAGAAAAATAGACATTCATTATTGTATAGTTGCATTTAATAAAACTTAAGCCAACCACAATTCTCGGTCATGAATTGCACCGTTTGGTGTGTTCACGTTCTTTTTTTTCGTTGGTTGAAGCAAAGTATCACGTGCCTGCGGTTCACATCGTTCGGTAACGTGAATGGGAGTGTGCTTTTGATTTTACAACGTAATGGCTCATTAAGAGAGGGATGAATTTGTTGTATTTTATATAATTTTATTATATAAAATCATTATTTATTATTATTATTATTATAGTTTAATATTAATTAATAAATTATATTACTTTTTAATTTTTAGTATAATTATATTGTACGTTATGGATAATAAATAATTATTGAGTTTTTAGGTTAATGGTACTTGATATTATTATATTATTCAATAATTTGTTGAGAGATTCTATCCTTTATAATTAAGATATAAATTTATTAACAAGTTTCGATATTTTTATTATGACGTTAAAATATATCAGATAGGTTAGAATAACCTACCACAAGATAGCATATTTCTCACACACATTTCAAAGATTAAAGGTGATATTCAGATACCAATTTTTCATTTTATGCATTTTGATACGTTTCTGCATTTTATTCTTTATTGTTCTTTTATGATTGATATAATCTAACATAATTTTAAGCATAAGTTAATGAAAATCTGTGAATTACTCATTCTACTTCAAAGCTGAAGCAAACAAGATCAAATCACATACATTTTCTCCTTCTTCAATAATATTATTTATCAGTTGCCTTAACCAATGGTAAATTAGGAAAAGTAGATGATCAATAGAAGTAAAGATTGTTATGTGATCTATAAAAAGGGTTTAATTAATGCTATTTAACTAGTATCACATTGAACTCGATTTGTTTTAGGACAAAATCAAAATTTTAAGTTACTATAATAATAAGTTACGTTGACAACTAAATTTTAACTTTAACTAAATTTTAACAATTTTTTCTTATTTACGATATGAGATAACGAAATTACTTAAAGAATGACACACAAATTGGAAGATAAAATTATCAAAAGTTTTAATTGTTAAAATATTATTTTTCAAAAAAAAAAAAACACTTTTTATCTCATTCAATGGAACTTTATATCTTAGGCTCGTAAGAAGTGAAACTCATCGATCTATCAATTTCAATTTCAAAAGGACGTTATTAACTGCTGTCTTAACTTCAATGGTAAATGTAAGTAAATTCTTTTGGTTCCAGTAAAGACATGATTATTTTCTACTCTAGTATTAGTGTGATGAATTAATGAATCACATTCAATATTTTAAGACTAAACATATATTCTTTTATAAGATTATAACCACTCAAGACCTAGTTCAACTAACTAAGTTAAACCTTTAAATTAAGACTAAACACAATTTTAATAGAAAATATTTGATAAAAAAATAGCTAAATATTATGATTACCGATTAAAAATTATAGTTTAAGTTAATAAAAATAATTTAATAACTTTTATATTCTTAAAGAAATATATCTATTAAAATTTATATAAGATAAACCTTTACCGTATATATAATCCACGTCCTTTCATAAAGAAGAGAAGATGTTGATAGTTAAATATTCTTTTTGCTACAAATGATTACAAGTGCAATGATTAGAAAGTTTGGCATTGCACTCAACATACTATTTCATCTCTGTAACAATTATATTGTTTAAACAAAGCTCATACCGTGTATGTTTTGTGTACTTTTGTTGATCAATTATTAAACGAGACAGTTCCATTAGTAAAAATTATTAACATTTTTAAGAAAAAAAAATTAGCGAAAGAGCAATGATGTCATGTGTGGCTACTCTGGTGTTGTGTAGTTTTGGTGGAGAACACCCTAAGACGCAAGCCACAACGTGATTATCTAATATCTATATATGTATATACATCTATCGATCTCTTTCAAGGTTGTTATTTTTTGGTTTCCCAAAATCTTTGCATTGGCCGCCACCAATGTCCACGAAACTCTTCGTTATCTACCTCCTATCTTCTTTCTCTGCCGTCGCGCTTCTCTTTGCGCTGTTCCTCGCCGGAACCTACGACTTCAAACATTATGCGTCATTGTCTCCTCCCTCTCTCAATCATGGATCCGAAAACGATAAAGTTTGGCCTGTATGTCACACCTTCATCTCTTCTCTGTCACGCTAAAAAAGACTGATGCTTTCTTTGTTGGGGGTGCAGGAATTGAAGGTGGGGTGGAGAGTTGCGTTGGCCACGGTTATCGGGTTTCTGGGATCAGCTTTTGGAACCGTTGGAGGGGTAGGTGGGGGAGGCATTTTCGTTCCCATGCTCACTCTGATTGTGGGGTTTGATACCAAGTCTGCTGCTGCTCTCTCTAAATGTAATAACTTTTTTCGCTCTCTCGTTTATTCTTTCACGTTGTCACATGTGAGAACTAACTTGTCGTCACAGTCTTAGGCTTTTTGGTTCTTGTTTTGTGACCGAGTGTGATATTGTTGACTTGTTTGTTTTCAGGTATGATAATGGGGGCGTCAACAGCTTCTGTTTGGTATAACCTGAGAGTGCCTCACCCAACCAAAGAGGTGCCTATAATAGACTATGATCTGGGACTTATTTTTCAGCCCATGCTCATGCTTGGTATAACTGTTGGTGTAGCGCTCAGTGTTGTCTTCCCCTACTGGCTCATCACTGTCCTTATCATTATTCTCTTCGTTGGTCTCTCTCTCTCTCTCTCTCATGTCATTTATTTTAGCAGAAAAGTTTACTTATAAAACAAACCATGCTTTGGATGAATCAGTTCTTCGTTGGTCTCTTCTGAAAAATGGTGGAAAATGTTCTTTTACCTTTTCACAGGTACCTCTTCAAGGTCTTTCTTTAAGGGAACTCAGATGTGGAGGGAAGAGACTCTTATCAAGGTAAAGTTTCACCACTTGAGAGATCGCGGTTCTTCAACGGAATCATTTAACAGAGGCAAACTCATTAAGTCTATCTCCCTATTGTTTGTGTTTTGTAATTGCAGAAGGAAATGGCCAGACAAAAAGCAACTTTCGTTAGTTCTCACGGTGAACGTAAGTAAAGATTGATTATATACTTTGGTTTCCACTTTATTTGGGATTTACTAGGAGCCATTTTTTTCCCGTGTAGTAATTCATTCATTTTCAAATTAATCAGTACATAAAAGTTATAAAATTTTAAAATAAGAAATAGTTTTTCTGTCAAGGGTGTCCTGTCTATATAGCTTCCTAAAATGAAGATATTTCATTTTGTGCGCAGTTCTAATTGATACAGAATATGAGCAGTTGATTCCTAAAGAAGAGAAGTCACCAATGGTATGCAAAAGTCACAGTTTTTCATTGAGTCATAGTAGGTGATGAGGAGAAACCTGACTTTTTTTTGTTCTCTCCCATGAACAACACCTCAGCAAATTTTTTGTTTCAATCTCAAGTGGAAAAGGATTTTGGTACTAATGGTCGTTTGGGTTTCTTTCCTACTACTTCAAGTGATCAAGGCAAGTCCCCCTCTCTCCAATTCGCATCACAAATCTGTTCACTTATTATTTCTTTGTTTTAAGTCTATTTGTTGTGGATCTGCAGAATACTGTAGAGGTCTGCAGTGAATGGTATTGGGTGCTTTTCAGCTTACAGGTACAATGGGAGCATCAATTACACGAGCACAACTTGTTACTTAACTTTCTATGCAGTGGGGTCAAATCAAACGTATTGACATGCACCTTTCTTCTTTCTGTTTCAGTTTCCTATTGCACTTTTGGTATTTGGCTATGAAGCAGCGAAGTTGTACAGGGATCATAAAGAGAGAATGAGCACAGGAAACATGGAATCCATCTGTGAGGCATCAATTGAATGGACTGTTCTGCACATTTTATTTTGTGCACTGTGTGGCATTCTAGGAGGCACTGTGGGAGGCCTACTTGGTTCTGGAGGTGGATTCATTTTGGGCCCTCTGCTCATCGAGATTGGTGTCATCCCTCAGGTAAGTTGCATATGCAAGAGACGGTTTGATTGACAATAATGTTGAAACAACTTAACTTCCAAGGACATATTTCTGTTCATCTTACAGGTTGCTAGTGCAACAGCAACATTTGTGATGATGTTTTCATCATCTTTGTCTGTGGTGGAATTCTACCTTCTCAAGAGGTTCCCCATTCCTTATGGTAATTGTCATAATATTTTGAAGCTTACATCTCTTTGCAATCTCTCTTGCCTTTAAACTTTCACTCCCTACCATTTAAGAGTTGATGAAGTGACAGGTTCATGTGGAAATTAGCAGGCAAAGATGGTTACATGTTGTGGTCCACCATATGCTATGTTTACTATCCATTTTTCACTCGGCTTCCTTTTCAAAAAGGCTTCTTTTTAACTAGAGCTTGAACACATACTAAAATAATACCCTATAGTGAAAATGATCTGATCTGCTCTATGCTTCTATTCTTAATGTATTGTCACATTTCTTTTGTAGCGTTATACCTCACTGCAGTGTCTGTTCTGGCTGGCTTTTGGGGACAGTATTTTGTAAGAAAATTGATGGAAATTCTCAAGAGAGCCTCAATCATTGTATTCATCCTCTCAGGGGTCATTTTTGCTAGCGCTCTCACCATGGGTAAATCTATTCAAATTCAAAGGCATTTGCTGATTTATATATAAGGTTTCTGTGCAATGTTCAACTATAATAGTTGACCCTTTTCCTTTCAGGCGTGGTTGGTATTGACAAGAGCGTTAAAATGATCCAAGAGCATGAGTTCATGGGTTTTTTAGACTTCTGCAGCAGTCAGTGATTCATGTAGTGTACATCAGGTGGCAAACGAAGACAACATTGTTGGAGTCTGTAAAAAATGGTTGGAAATTCATTCATGAATGTTGTTCAATGTCTGGTCATTCCTCTTCAAGTATCAAATAATGGTAGCTTGCCCTCCCTTGTGTTTCACACTGTTTGTAGTTGAATGTTAGCTACTGGCTAACACTCTCTCATTGCAGTGCAACATTTGTTTGATATGTATATTTTTTTAAGTTTCTTTTGAGCCTCCATTCAGTTCTAGACTCGGTATGGAAAAAGCTTGTACATTCAGGGTAAGACAACAACTTTCAGGAATCTTGGTCAATGTTTGGTTGACCATCGGAAGTTCCTTTCCTCTGTGTAATAAATAAGGCTTGATGGTTCTTCCCTTTGAGAAAATCAGTTTGTGGTTGAGTTATGTTATGCGACTGACTGATGGCAAAACATATGAAGGATTTTTTATTTCTTTAGCATCGGATCTTCACATGTCCATCGGTTGGTTTAAGGTTGAAAGGTTTGCTTCTGAAGGAGTAGTTCCGAGAATTTGTCTCTATAATTGTATAACTAAAGTTATTATATGATTGCTGTAAAATTAAATCGATTGAAAACAATTTATCAAAAAACAATTATTATCTTGATTTTGTACTTTTTTTAAAAGGTTACTTTACCGCGCTGTGTGATGTAGGTGAACTTGATTTGAGGTTAATACTGTTTGATTTTTTGTAATTTTCTTAAAAGGGTACAGTTAGATTAATTATTTAGCCCATTGAATCATAATCCAATAAGAAGACATATATACTTGACTAAACTTAATTGAACTAGGACATTTGGAGTCAAAACTGTTTCTAAAAGAAAATTTAAGTATTTTTAAAATCTTAAAATGATCAATCTTGTAATGAAGTGTTTAAGCTTCAATTTTACTTTTATTATTATAAAAAAGTCAAGTAGGAATGATTTAATTACTGGACTGTCATGCTATATAAATATGAAAAAAAATAATTTAAAAGCATCATTATAAGTTATAACCCATGCATAATAATTAGTAATACAAATGTTAATTTAATGTTATTTAATTTGATTTATTTAGATTCGATTAAATTGAATCAGGTTAAACATTCATAATATCTAAATCTAACGTCTTCCTAAAATTAGTTTTTAAAGTTATTAATAAAGTTAATTAAGATTATCTTTTAAGGTTAAAGTTGTTTGATTTTAATTGTATTTCTAATCACCAATAATATGTTTAAATCAAGTTTTTTTACTCATCAAAACGTAATAGATGAAAATAATGTGCTTCTGCACGCACTTTATCTGATGATTCTAAACCCTACGAATTATTCAGCTATTCAGTGGTACAATTTTGTATGCAGTATTTGGACTTTTGCTTTAAAATAAAAAATAAATCAGATTTCAATCTAATGAAAATCCTTGGGCAAGAAGTTTGTTCTGTTCAGTCTCTTTCACTAATTATTTTGTTTTATTTTCTAATGTTATTTATTTATTTATTATCTGCGTCCTTCTTCTTACCTTTCATATGGGCTCATTGGCGTAGCCCAATTGCTAAAATAAAGATTCATTAGGACTAGGCTGTTTACTTTGGGCTCAAATAATTTACATTGGGCCCAGGAATGCATTTATATGGTTTTATATTCGGAGGTATAGAGAGAATCAGGGAGAATTAGGTTTTAGGGTTTACACAGAGCAGCCACACCTGAAGCAGCAGCCATGGTCCTAAAGTGAGTTTTCATGACTCTTTCTTCTTCTTCCTTTAACTCCTTTCGTAGGATCTCATAGCAATTACTTTCTTCTAAAAGTCTTGTGTTCGGATGCATACACTTGTATGTACTCTAAAATAGTTGCTTGTTTTATTTAATCTTGTTTTTTCTTTTTTCCATTTTTTTAGGTTTACTTTCCTCTCTCAATTTGTTTCACTGGTTTTGAATTTGTTTTCGTTGTATAAGTATGTGATTGTTGTTTCGTTGTAAAGCATATTGTGCGGAATAATTTTCGATGAGCTGATGCTTTTTTAATCTTTGTTTCTGTTTGAGCTTTTATGATTTTTAGAGACATCAATAGGTTTTAAAAACATGTTGGAGAATGTGTTCCTTTTTTGAAGCAGCTTTTGTAAAAAGTTCAGACGCATAATTCTTGTAGATTGTTGAACATAGTTTCAGCTAACTACTCAGTGTCTTACGTGTTATATTTGAACTATGGATAATTATTTTTCATAGGTGACCATGAGTTATTAATGTATTGTATTCCTGTATCAGAACTGAACTGTGCAGATTCAGTGGTGCCAAGATTTACCCAGGAAAAGGCATTAGATTTGTTCGTGGTGATTCTCAGGTGACATATGATGTCTCGTTGAATTTAGGGTCGATTTTTCACATTATTTCAATCTGGTTAATGTGACTTAAAGGTTATTAGTTGTGACGGTTTTTGTTTGCTGTTTGTTACGATATTGAAAAGTGGGTATTTGTTTGTGGAATCTACAGGTTTTCCTCTTTGCCAATTCCAAATGCAAGAGGTATTTCCACAACCGCTTGAAGCCATCAAAGCTTACCTGGACTGCAATGTACAGGAAGCAACACAAGAAGGTATTTATTTAATTTAAATGTCTGATTTATGCAACAGTTAATCAATATAGAGATCCTGAACTTTTTAAATAAGAATTTCCATTGGCATTGATGAGCCGGTTTAGGAATGAAAATGTTGCTTTTTTTACTGAATTTGATTATCTGATTTTGCCTAGTGCATAGTTATTCTAATTTCACATGTAAACAGATTAGTGTACTAAGCATTCCTCAATTGTTGCGTGCATTTGATTCAATTACTTGTGTGAATGGAATGTGTAGGACATTGCTCAAGAAGCTGTGAAGAAGAGGAGACGCGCTGCCAAGAAGCCTTACTCTAGGTCCATTGTTGGTGCCACTTTGGAAGTTATCCAGAAGAAGAGAACTGAAAAGCCAGAAGTTAGAGACGCAGCTAGGGAAGCTGCCCTTCGGTGTGTTTTTGTTAATTTCTGCCTCTTGCATTCAGTTAGATGTGTGCATATTTAATCACATTCTTAGTCATTTATTTTCTGCTCAACTATTTTAATTACACTTTACTCTCTGTGCACCTCTCACTGCAGTTCTGTTTTAGAGCCTTGCATTTAAACATTTCTTTTACTTTCAAATGTGGATTGCACATGTGTCTGAATCTTGGATGTTGTGTTGCAGTGAAATTAAGGAGAGGATCAAGAAGACAAAGGATGAGAAGAAGGCTAAGAAAGCCGAAGTTGCAGCTAAGTCACAAAAAGCAGGAGGTAAAGGCAATGTTTCCAAGGGTGCCATGCCTAAAGGTCCCAAACTCGGTGGTGGAGGCGGAAAGCGCTGAGCTTTTAAGTTTTGTTCCTATTTTTGCTACAATTTAAATAGTGTTGTTTTCAAACTTCTGTACTGATATTTAATTTGCATCATTAATCTTTTATTTTACTGTTTAATTAAACCTGTGTTTGGAGCTTCAGAAAGTACCTAGTTATTGAATGCATTCCCCTTTCGCCTTATTCACGTTAGTCGTCCTTTAACTAGCTGTTTTTGTTGGATCGTGTTTTTGTGTCTGTACTTGGCTACTCATGTTTTGCACTTATGTTCTTTATTTGAAGATTCCAATCGATTTCACCGCGCATAGTGCCTGATTTGCGTTGTATGCGCCTAATTTTGATTCGAAGCAACTATGTTATCTATTTAAACACGCACAGTGCCTGACATCTTTGTTATTCAACGGTGACCTATTGGTCGCAATACGTTTGTCTTTTATGTAGGCTTTTTCTTCAACAATGGATAATTCTTCTGCTATTGCTTATGACGGGCTTATGCTTTTACCAAAGAAAACTCCTATTCATACTATCTAGTTTTGTCTTCGTTTTGGTAAGCTAAGATCTTTGGTCAAATTGGTGAAGATGTTACTGGGTATGTTTTAAAGTATATGTTTAAAAAGTTGTTGAAAATAGTTATATTGATATATTGCAATGAAATCCTGATATGGGTGCAGAAAACTCCTATTTCATCATTGTTGTCGATAATCTCTTTTATCTATGGCCTTCTGAATGGTTAGTTCGAATTGTCAGTGAGTCTAAGTTTTCTATATTAAATAAAAATAAGAAAGTAGAGCATTATATAAAAATAAAGATCTATAAACTTATTATTTTTAAGGTTTTAGATTAAAAAATGTGTTATATGGTTTGATTAAGGTTTTATTAGTGTTATATTTTCTCAATAAAACTTCCTTTATTGACCTATAAGTGTGTATACATTCTTTTAATTTTTAAGATTGTCACCCTTAACTAAATAGAAGTTCAATTTTAAAATCTTTTGGTAATAAGGGATAGATTTAGAACCTTTTAACCAGGGTTTGACATGGAAATTAAATAGAATTCTACTTAAATTTTCTAATTGTTTTTTTTGACGGGCTATCCTGGTAATGCCAGACTATAATTTCCAGATTGTCTTTTTATGCATTCCATGTATATATAGAATGAGTTTGTCTCTTTGAACATGACCGCAAGGATTTCATGGGTTTATCTCTGCATTATTGTTCTGACAATAAGTAGAAAGAATTTAGGATTGAATTTGAGAGGCGAAAATAAAATGAATTTAGACTCATTTACTTTGTCATCTGATTTTATAAGGTTTGAAAATGCCATACATTTTGCAAATATTAATTGGTCTTAGATGAAAATATATATTAAATTCTTTTACATAAGTTATGGATGAAGTTTCAATTCAAAATTATAAAAGAACTTTAAAGATTATAATTATAAAATACTGAATCAAGAATTTTGTATTTGTAATAATTATAAAATAAGTGGAACAAAAGATAAAAGATACACACCTCTATATCCTGTACATTCATTATAAACCTCCCTAATATTTTGGTTAGATTAGTATAATTATGAATTAAATTTATATTTAAATCAATATGTTAACTGTAACGCATTCAAACACTACATAACCATTAATAGGTTTTAGAAACTTCAATAATGATCATTAACCTTATGATAATATGAAAAAAATGATTATTAATATATTTATAAATGTTCTAGTCAGAGCACATTTCCTTAACTTCTCAACCCCTTATTTCCTCTTTAAGTCTCCTTAATTGACATTTTGTAACATTCTTGCATAATCCTTGGTATGGTCTCCTTCGGCTTGAGTGTGAAATAGGACTTAAGATGACTTAACCATCAGGTCTAAAGGCCCAAACAGTACTAAGCCCACCACCACAATACATGTGGACCAAAAATCTCATTGATTAAGTTGAAATAGTTTATTAAATAAATCAATTTTTTTAAGGGTCTCAACTGAGACATTTATGAAATGAGAGCAGTATGTGAGAATTACTAGACCTGATGCAACTATAAAGTGAGTAAACATGATGGAGGCATATGGTGTCCTCAATTAACTTTTAATACCATTACACTTTAAACTAGTACAATTATTAGTTAAAGTATAAAATTTATATATGCAATTTTTGTGGTGTATGTCTATAAATATTCTTATTATAATAATAATACTAATAACTTAGACTATAATAAGAATAAAAACTTAGACAGAAAAATAATATTTTCAACTAGTAAATCATTTTAATAAAGATTGGACGAATAGGTCAATTAAATTATAAATAGTTGAATTATTATGACAATAATAATAATAATACTATTATTATTATTACTATTATTATTATTATCTTTCATTTTATTTTCTTATTATTATGTGTATTAATATTTTTGTAGCAACAAAATTAACAATATAATAATAATTGTAATTTATTATTAGAATTTTTATATTATGTAGAATTTTTTTTGTAAATTTGTTAAAAAACTTTATAAGAAAAGATTTTCTTTTGTCATTTTTTCTAAAAATTTTAATTGATAGATAATTTTTTGGTAGATAATCATTTCCTATAAATTGGTAACTAAAAATTTTAATTTGCAAGGATTAAAACATAATGATAATAATTGTCATTGCTAATCATTATAACAATGATATAAAAGATATAAGCAAATAATTGAATTTTAAATATAGAATTCTTAACTAACGATTCAATGATATTAAAGTTATTTTTTTATTTGATATTTTTTTATGAATTCACGTATATATGTGTGAAAGTATCAAGTAGTTTTAGATAAAGAAAAGAAAAGAAAAAATCACGCTTGCATTTTTAGCCAAACTTCCTTTTTGTGTTTTTCCTATTCTAGCAGACACTAAGTGTATGTTTTGGTGCAGCATTTTAGAATTGATTCCATTCAGCTCAGCCAATTCTCCAACATAGAAGAAAAAATTAGTTATTAGTTATTTCTCATTTAATATGATTTTTTTATTGTTTAATTAATTTTGAAAATTAAACGGATGATGATTCTGGTTAAAAAATCAATTCTAATCAATTTTACATTAATTTAACGCAAAATAAAATACGCACTAAGTAGACATTACCTAGACTACCCTTATTTTTCCTATTTTAGTCCTTTAATGTATACAGGTTAATGGATAAACAAATGCCCAAAAATGCATATCTATTTCCACATAAACTTGGTGAAAACTCTGCTATCTGTTTTAGCCTATATAAAAGTGTTAAACTTCCACATAAATTGAATGACCTCTACACATGATTTTATATAAAGAGAATCTTCTACTACTCACTTTAAAGATAATGGAGAGTCATTGCCTATAAATTTTTGAAAGTATGGAAATGAACCAATATGTAGAATTAGATTTCTTTTGTAATATCCACAATGCACAACAATATTCATATACAAGTGCTAACAATACACTTTTTAATGTTTTTTCTTCTAATATACTCTATATTGTTCGTCAGACAAAAATTAACTGTCAGGACATAGGTTCAAATTTTTGAAATGTTTATATTGAAAACAACTATTTATTTGTTTTTTAATATTTCTTTACTTAATTAAGTCCTAACTTTATTTTAAATCACACATAAATTTGTCTTATAAGGATTTTTGAAGTTGGTCCAAAAATATTGTAATGTGATTTGAAATCATGAATAAATATTGAATTGTTTCGAGGCATGACGTGTGGAAACATCTAATTTTGTGTTCTTTCGCTATTTCTACTTTGTAGTTAGTTTGATCTCCTTGTTGTCTGTGAAGAGGGGATTTGTTTGTCGATCAAAATGGTAAAAGAATGTGTCAGATGTTACCAAACAGGTAAATAGTAAAAGGGAAATCACTATGTTTCTGAAGAAAATAAATAATATTTAGCACATAAATATCATAAAAAATAAAATATAATAATCATGAATAGAAAACTCAGCTTCAATGATATAGTGACCAACAAAAGTAAAAGTGATCATGTGTCCTGACCAACTTTTCTTGAATTGACATGGCAGGATTGGCATAAAATTTTCTGTCTGTGTTAAAAGTGTGAAAGGAAAAACACAGTTTGATAGAAACTTATCAAATTTGGAACATCAAAACTAGTATCTGTATATCTGTTCATCCTGCACCTTGTTATAACCTTGAAGTCCCCAACACTATGGTGTAGTCATTGTTGCTCAACGGTTCCAGTTTTTTTGTGTTATTCTTTATTAAACATTAAAAACACGTTACTTTTAGTATTTGAAAAAGCTTTTATTATATTTTAAAATTTTAAAATAGTTGTCAAAATTGGTAATTCGGCTCGACCCGGCTCAACTAATCACGGATTGATGATTTAGTGAGTCAACCCAACCTGACTCAAATTTTAATGAACCAAAAAAATTTGAACCTGGCTTGGTCCACCACGGGTTGGCGGGCTAAATGGGTTGACTCACGGGTTCACTTAATTAAAAAAAAGACAATTTTTTTAATTTTTTTTTCAGTCAAAATTAAATTATCATTCTATTTAGAATCTAAATAAACTTTAATACAATCCAAATACAAACCAAAATCAAAAAAATACAAATTATTTATGTGTTGGCTAAAAAAAACTTAACACGACCCAAATGTAAAACCCAACTTAATAAAAAATACTTGTGTGCCTCTTTTATCTGCGGGTTGGTGAGCCAATCCGGTTCACCACGGGTTCAATCTGGATGAACCGGGTTCTAGATAAACCAGGTCAAAAATCGACCCGTATTGAAATTTATAGAAAAATTCAAATCTAATCCGATCAGAACCCGTGGTGAACCGGGTTAACTCGCGGTTCCAATCCATTTTGACAACTCTAAAAATAAGTGATCTTCCGTGTAGAAACAACACATCAAAAACAGTACACAATTCAAATTTTTACTCTTCTTACTAAACTAATATGGTTCTGAAGGCAGAATCAAAATTTGCTGAACAACTTTAGCAATTAATCTTTCTAAATCTGACTACAAATGAAACCTCCAATTACGTGCTATTCCAAATCAATCTAATTCACTTTTTTTTTTTTCATTTTAGAGGTATATAAACAATCGTCGTGTACGAATTCTTTAAAAGAGTAGAAATTGGTAAAAATTTAAATATAAATTAAAAGTCTCGTAGAAATGAAAAGATTAAACGATATCCAAGAAAAAAAAATCTACAAATATTATATATTAAAATTTTATATTGAAGGTAGCATCGTTTTTTTTATAAAAAAACTTATATCTCATTGATAATAAATTTCCCTTTAAGAAAAACTGTAAAAATGTAAAAACTTAGTTCTATCACTAGAAAAAATAGTATTTAACGAAGATGATTTAATAGAAGTTAATATAACTCTAAAAATAGATTCAATTAATTGAAGTTTTTTTTTTTTAATTTTAGTTAACTTTCAAAGGTTTCAATATATATATGAGTCAAGATCACTTTTGTATAACTACATTTTACACGAGAAAATTCAATTCCTACCATTTTCTTTTTGAAAAAAATTATAATTTATAGGCCGAGTATTTTCGTAAACACTTACATGAAAATAAAACTATAAGTAAAATGAAATAATTTTTTATTAATTAAAATTAATTTATGAACTAGTTAAAGATTTTTTCTTCTGGAAAAAATTAATACGAAAAAAAACGTTTTTAATTAACATTAATCATAACTTTTACACACACACACACACACATATATATATATATATATATATATATATATATATATATTACATAATTAAATATATTGCATTAATATTTATGATTAGATAGTAGTTAATCACTTATATTATATGAAAACAATGCTATTTATTGCAGCTAATTTACCATGATTTGTGGCCACTAACTTCGTCACTCTAAACTACGTGGTATGATAGATAAAGGGGTAGCCATAGAAGTAAGTAGGTATAGTAGGTGATAATAAGACTCTATGCAAGTCAATTAATTACTTGAAACTAAACTACAAGTTAAATTACGCATGCCCTGATTCGCTCTTTCAGGAATCATAACTACAAACCAGACATGTCTGCGCAGATCGTAATGTCATTCAGAAAAAAAGGTTATCATCTTCTACCTAACAACACTAATACTATAATGTTCATACTTTTGGAACATCAATCATGGATAATAGCTAATAAGGTGCAACAGGCCACTGGCAGAAAGGCACTGAAACAGTGTTATAATCCTCCACACTCAAACAACAAAACCCCTCATCTGCAACCTGCTCAATCTTACTCTTTCCCTGTCCCTTGTTCGAACCCCTTAGACCCTCTGAAGTGCTTTCTACCGTTTCTACTCCAGATATTTCTTGATATCTGGAATACGTCCCAAAACCTTGCTCTTTACTCAGCATTGCCTTCAACTTCATAACCTGCTCACAACAACAACACACAAAAAAACATTGCATAACGTAAAATAGTAATGCAGTTTCATATTTCTATTCATGACACAAACCCTAATCTCAGAGATGAAGTTTGAAAATCATGTCATTGTTTTTTTGGAATAAACTAGTAATATATATGGTTTACATACAGGTACATGGAGAGACAGAAGGACATAAAGGGTATAAACGTTTTTATAATGCGTGTGGGAGTGTGTGAAAGTGAAGTTGAAAGGTACCTCTTCTTGAAGCTTCTGCTTTTCGCTGGAGATGACATCATATTGGTGCTTGAGAACATCATATAAGTGCTCAAGCTGCTTCGTTTTCCACCTCGTACGTCTATTTTGGAACCAAACAGCGATTTGGCGAGGCTGAAGACCTAGCTCCCTCGAAAGCTTCATCTTCCTTTCAGGGTCTAACTTTATTTCTTCCTGGAAGCTCCTCTCCAATAACTCCAACTGGTTGCTTGTTAACCTCTTCTTCTTCTCTTTGCCTCCGTTGTACATTGCCGGAATTGAACCTTCTCCTGTCTCCAACATTGTCGCTTCTTTCATTTCCACTCCTGAACATATGCAGCAAAAAGGGTTATGTTGGAAAAACAGCAAGGTGTTTATAGCTATTTACACTTCTTAGTATTACAAAGTGCTGTCTCTAATACATAAACGAAAGCATTTTAGCTAGGGTTAATAACCATTTTACGATTAAAATAACATAAATATTCTATCTGTGAAAACATAAGTGTACTCTTTTGAAACATAACATTTAGGCTGTCGGATTGATCTTTCAGAGGTTGTCCTAGCTGAATATACCAACTCAACAAACAAGTGCAGCTTTCAGATATATATGTCTTTGTCAATGTTTCCTATGCTAAGCTTCTTCAGAAAAGCAAGAAAATGGGACAATTACTTGGGATTCAAGTTACTATTACAAAACTCAGAAATATCGAAATGTGGTGGTTGAAAAGTTGTTGGAAGCTAACTGGATATGAAAATGATAAACCATGGGAAGTAGAAAAGAAAAGCAAGTTGACATTTGAGGATGAAGATAAATCCTTGGAAGAAGTTATGTTTTGTTGGTGTTTTATTACCTGGATAACGGTTGTTGTTGTTGTAGTTGTAGAAGAAGCCTAAGGTATCTGGGTGAGGAAGAAATGGTTTTGTGGTGTAATGCCAATCCATAGCTTTTTGTTCTTCCATTGAAATCCATGTGCAGAAGGATCTCTTATATGGGTTAATGGGTTGAGTGTATGAGGATGAACTTAGACCACGTAGGCGCGTAGGGAAAGGTGTGTTCTGACTTGGTATTATGAGAGGCAAAAGGCTGTCTATATTCCTTTCTCTTTTTGGGTGCCAGCTAATAAGAGATCTTTAATTTCTCAATGCTTGTAGGTAATAAATTTGATTTCATTATGAAAATAAGATTCAGAGCATTTATTTCATTGGTTACTCCTAAATCAAAGTAATAATCAAAGTAATGTTTAACAGAAGGACAGTGGTAATATAGAGTTGTACCTATCCGGGGCTACGGTGAGTGGCGTACCCAAGAGGAAGGTTAGAGTGAGGTTTTCCTTTGTAAATTGTGAGGTTGTTCTTCCTTGCTATTGGGAGCAACAATGTCTTGTGTTAAGGTGGGAACTGCGGAAAGGGACCACGATTTGTCAGGACAAGGTGTGAAAAGGGGGAACCATGTCTTGAGCTGGCCACTCATACCCTTCAAGCCATCCGTTTCAAAAAAATAAAATAAATATATATATATCACTATTATATCATTTGTTTTACAATAACTCTTGTAATTTTAAAATTATGCAAATGTAGTAAGTTAAAATAATATCATGAAAATTTATTATGAAGGGAAATAATTAATCAAAATTCACTTCAAATGATGCATTTCATTTGAAGAATGATGAATGGATGAATTTGAAAGGATAAAAATATATATTTGCTACTTATTTTTATTCAGTTTTGTCATTTTATTCTTAATATTATTCTTTTTTCGATTAAGTTCTATTTTTTGTTAATTTTGTTTAATTTGGTTTTTATTTTTATTTATTTTTAGTTTTTTTAAATGTCCACGTGTCAACGTAAAAACAAGTTATGTGTGAAAGTCAATGTTTTATATTTAATTTGGTTCCTATATTTGTTATTTTTATTCAATTTAGTCCAAACTTTTTTAAAATGTAACAATTTTGTATCTCTATAAATTGAGACCAAATTTGATTTTTATATAAATATTATAACAATATTTTTATTAACATTCATATTTTTATTAATTATTTGACTTAGGGTTACAATTAATTTAAAATTGGAAGGAAAATTGTAAAGATGAGGACTAATTTTAAAATTTTAGATGAATGGTGTTAGTTCTCATCCTTGAAACTTTCATTCTAATCTTAAACTAATTGTAACCTTAAAAAAATTATTTAATAAAAATGTAATTATTAAGAACATCATTATAACATCAATTTCCAGAGAGACAAAATTGCTTGCTCAATTTTAAACAAGAATGAGACTAAATTGACAAAATAATGAAATATAGCGACAAAATTGAATATAAAATATTGATTCTAACATGTGACACGTTGCTCAGTTGACACACGACATTTTTTTCAAATAAATAAAAATAAAAAAAATAAAAAAATAAAAAAATCACGAGTGTCATGGGATCGTTACTTCTTTTTACCATTAATTATTTAAACAATATTAGAATAAAAAATCAAATTGAACAAAATTGATGGAAATTGGAACCTCATTAAAAAATATATATATATTACAACTATAATGACAAAATTGAACAAAATAGAAACCATATATATATATATATATATATATTAACCAATTTCAAAAGATAAAAGGAAAGAAATGTCTGTTATTTACTTTAAGACCTATAAAATGAAAGAATTCGAAGAAAAAGTTTTTTCAAAATTTGTGAATGATAGATAAAAAGAAAGTTTCATTGATTAAAATAAAATATTACAATTTTACTCTCGTAATTAAAATTAATATAGGATAAAATGTAATTATTTAAAGTTAATTTAAAGAAAAATCCGGATGATTAGTTTTTTAATAAAAAAATGAATAGGTTAAATTTATTTTAAAATAAAATTAAAATTAATTGCTGCTATTATGTATTACAATTTTACTCTTACAATCAAAATTGATATAGAATAAAATGTAATTGGTTAAATCATATTTAAAGAAACATCTGAATAATTAACCTTTTAATAAAAAAATGAATAGGTTAAATTTTTTTCAAAATAAAATTAAATTATAATTGCTGCTCTTTTGCCATACCGAGGAAGAGAATCCATGTACAGTAAAAAAAACAAGGGAGTAATTGTGAAATTTAGTCTAAATTGTAAGGTATTTAAGTAAAAACAAACGTTATAAATAGTAGGTTATAAATAGTAAGGATAAATATGTTTTTCTCCTTCAAATTAAAGTGAATCTTGGAATTAGTTCCTTTTCGAAATTTTATAATAATTTAGTTATTTATTTTTAGAAATACGTGAATTTAGTCTTTTTTATCAAGTTTTGTTAAGTTTATTTGACATTTTAAACGCATTTTATGATAATATTTGAGTTAACATTGAAGCGAAAATGTGTCATGTGATTGAAACCTCATATAAATTTAACAAAAATTAGTTAAAATGACTAAATTTAAGATAAAGAACTAAATTGATCAAAATTTTTGAAAAATGACTAATTCTAAATTTCATTGAATTTTAAGGGACAAAAACATATTTAACCCTAAATAGTATTTACTTTCAACTCTCCTCCCACATAGGTCCTTTCTTCCTTTTATCCCTATTACTCTTACATATTCACAAATTCATAGAAACAAAAACGCAAATTACTCCTTATGAGAAAAAAAACAAAGAAATGCAATAGATGGTCTATATGTTAGACTTTATAATTAGTTTAATTTGGTTATTCCTCAAAATGAAAAACCGTTTTAGGTCTCATTAGTTGTTGATGATGGTTCTTCGAGTTGATGAGATGGTCTATATATTAGGATATGAGCTAACCTATATTCGATGTAATTTTTAATCCAAAATTTCAAATGTTATATCCAATTTTTTTTATATATTATTTGTTTTTATCTAGCATTTTCAGTTAATGTGAAGTTCTTAGCTTCGTATTTAAATTTCTCACAATTTTTCTGTGACGTGTATTTCCTTCTTATATGTTGGAAAGATATAAAAAAATAATAGATAATCACTCGAATCAAATATTTCCTAAATAAATAATATGCAAACTAATAAAATGTATAAAATAGAGAAGAGAGGAATCAACAAACACCAAAATTTTTAACGAGAAAAACTCTCTGGAGGAAAAATTCATGGGACTTAGTCCAGTCAAATCTTTTACTAATAAAAATTGATGAATACACCACAAGTTCTCTTGAAGATTTTAAGGATCAACATAGCATTATTCTCTCCATCAATAAGGTGAATAACAAACCCAATGAATACTTTAAATAAACAATAGAATGAGCCCTAATATTTGAGTAAATGATTAAAACTTTTTCTCCAAGGTAACTTCTCTGCACAGACAAGATAAATTATGGTTGCTCTTATCTTCTTCTTTACTCTCTTTGATTTCTCACCATAGGCACTCACAAGTTATTTCTTTCTGTCTCACTCTATTTTTCTCATTATAAGTCAGATACAAGTATTACATATTTAAATTGCATAATGAGTCGGGAGTCCATAAAAAAATTCATCTTTTTATTTTTTTTTATTTCAATAAATTAGTGACGTACTTGATAAATGTTCCTAATTTTTTTTTTTAAATGCAAATATTCTACCGGTGAGTGTCTTATTTACATGATACTTTTTTTCACCGATGATATCGATCATTGAATCCGAATCAAACATCTAAAAAATTACAAAAACAAATTTTAAGAAGATAACAGTTTTATCAAACAAAATTATTCACAAATACAATATACTATATACATAAAGTTATATATATAATCTAAGGAAGATCAAAATATATATACATTAAATTGTATCTCCAAACTTAACAATACTATAAGTTTCCTTTCTAACTACAGAGTATTTTTTTCTTCTTCATTATACTCATGATTTAAATATCTGTTAAACTATCGATTTTTTTGTCTTTTTTTATCAACAAAAAAAAAATGAATTTAAGGAGAGCAATTACCAGGCTCTATCCCTTTTACACAAAATGTAGAAAATACTATGATACAAAGGATTACATCTCTTGTAGGTACCTCCTAATCACTAATTAAGGATATCCTATCAAGAAGAAAACATATAGATTAGGTTAAACAGCATCATAAAACTGCTTGACAAAATTACAGAGATAGAATAAAATGATAGGCAGAGAGAAAAAACATTGCTGTGTTACTGCAGGAGCATGGTGTGTGGTCCCTGACCAGATCATATATATGAAGGTTTCTTCCTGCATTTTTTACTAATTCTGCGACATCTCAATTAGCAACTAGGTGATTAATTAATTTAGTTATTAACGAGTGATGAAATATATACCAAGTTTGACGTAAAACACGCATTCCAACAAACCAACAATACTTTGTCTTAATAAATTCTTATTAAAATAAACAAATATGGCATGAATACGATATGACGAATGAATTTATGCAGTGAATTGATGCAGTGAATAATGCAGAAAGAGATTTAACAAATGAATTGAGTTCCGAAATTGCCACACCGATGATGACAGAGAAGCTGCCATAACCTCTGCGGCATCATTAAAAGGGCAAGTGAAGGACGGTAAATAAAACAACTTTGGCTCATCTTCTGTTTATTCAACCTCATTTCCCTTTTTCCTTAAAGTTTCCTGCACTGTTCAACGCAGCACAGCTTTTTCTCTCTCTCTCTCAAATAAACCAATTTAAAAACATAATCATCTCACTCTAATTCTGAACGAATACCAAATTTTATTCGACTCTTCAAAACCGATTTTTGAAGTTGAACTTGTGGCCAAAAGATGGGGAAGGGGAGCATGGTAATGGATACCATAGAATGCGGCAAAGGTCGTTGTAGAATAGATTAATGTTCCAACTTTTGATGAATTAAGTTAATTTATTGATTCATGCACCATGATAACAACACTACATACTTTCAAATATCACTTCTGTTTGGACGTACTGATACGGTACGGTCAAAAATAATGAAACACTGGCGTATTCGAAATCTCCAGGCTTCGAATGCTTTTTATTACTCCATCAACAGGTGCTGCAAAATCTTCTTCACCATTTTTATTTTGCATACTCAGGTTTTTTTTTTTTTCTTTTTTTTTTTTTTATCATTTGTCTCCTTCTATCCGCTACTAACCTAGAGAAAAGGATTTTGTTGCATGGATGAATGCATGTGATGAGTGGCTTGCATGAGAATGAATGGCTTAGAATACGGTTAAAATGTCAACTCTCTTACAAATCATTCAAAACCTCCACTTTCTCCACCTACATTACCCTTTTTGTTCATCTTAACCGGATACAATATTATTACAGAGATATAACACCAATGAGACATGAATCTAATCTGTAAATGAGGGATTAATATCATCACCAACCCAAAACCTTAAGACAATAAATTTATAGATCTTCACTCGTATATATATGATTTTCAACTTTCTCTTTTTTTACTCTACATGAAACTTAAACTTACACTTGAATTTACAAGATAAATATTAAAGAATGTATGATAAATAGTATTATTTTTGTTGCATGTATCGAAGCTTAGCATTACTGATATAAAAGAAGCGAACAGTGTGGAAGCTACTAGACAAATTTTGATAGGAAAGGTAATTATAAAATAAGATGGTAGGTAATAACTCCGGGACAAAAAAAAACAGATTACAGCTGAGAAAAAACAAGGGCTATAAGTAAGGAAATTTAAAATTTTCTAGAACAAAATGTATCATGTGATGCTCCCTGTGTTCCTGCTGTTATGAAGGCAAAAAGGTAAACCTGTCATGCAAGGAATTCATTGAGAAGTCAGAATATTTTGGACAACCTTTTTTTCAACGGTTGTTTTTTTGTGTTCGTCATTTTATGTTATATTTTCCTGTCTTCTGTTCTTTAAATGTTTTGCACGTATACATTGATCAAGCGTTGGAGAGTTAAATTTGAATAATGAGGAGGTGTTGTTTTTGTGGGCTTGAGGGCAATCAATGAATAACAGTGGAAACCGAATCTATTCACTAAATACTAATTACTCTTCAAGTGAAGACAAATGTAGGTAAAATATCTGATGCCAACTTAACTCCATCACCCAACTTCTTCAGCTTATTAAAGTCCTTCCTCCTTTATATTCTTCCTATTTCCATGTCAAAAGATGCTGGACAAACCATTTTTTTAAGGACAAAAAAAGGTTATTTATACTATATTTAACTACTATTTTCACAACTTTTATAAAAATAACATGTCTTAATAAAATTTAACTTTTATATTTAAGCTCTATATATGATAACAAAAAAAATAGCAGTATCAAAATAGCAGTGTCTTTTTACTAATTATATGAAAAAGAGAATTTTTTTTTATATATACAATCACTTGACATTCATTTTTAAGATTAATATAGCCATTTAAGAAAAAAAAAAGTGAAGTTTAGTATTGATAAAGAAAAATAGAGATAAAGAAAAATGTGGATGTGAATTGGATGTAAAAATATTAGTGTAAAGGGAATGGAATCCAAGAAAAAATAATAAAATGAAAAATTAATATAATAAATGCTCTTTGTATTCTTAATATAATGATTATTTTTAACAAAAATTGTATTGGTAAGCTATGTTTAACACCTCCTCTTTTTACGTGAAAAACTTGTATAACCCTTTTGTCTTTAGCTAATAAGTTTATTTTAGTGATTTGTAACATTTTTCTAAATGCTACTTGGTGACGTTTCCCATGCATGTTTTTATTGATTTTTTTTAATATTTTATAAACAAAATAACGTGATAAAAATATATTTATTATTATTATTATTATTATTATTATTATTTCGATACCTTTACATGATATAATTTATTAAACTATTATATATGTACCTAATTAAAGAGATATATTTTTTATAATTGTTTTAGATAACTCTATCATCTATTAAATTAAAATAATTTTATTATTTAATAAAAAACATTCTTATATTCAAATGAACCACATCTTAACTAAAGAAACAATAATATATATTCTCTAACTCCTAACACACAAAATTGGTTTTCTTTTTTTTATATTTTCTTAAAATCATATTATTTTAATATGTAAAGACACCACAAGATAATTTTTAAATAGTACCAATAATTATTAGTAACTATATTGACCAATTTAGATATCAATTTACAAATCTAAAAGTCATTAATTATTAAAATAATTATTATTATGAATAAAAAATTATAATTAATCACTAAATTGATCTTTAAAATTAGCTACTATAATTTTAGCTACCAAAGGAAATTAGTCACTAAAATTTAGTTATTTTGATTTTGACTACCAAAATGGATTAGTTTATAAATTAGTCTTTAACTAATTAGTGATCAATTTAGTAACCAATTATAATTTTTTACTTATAATAGTGACTATTGTAGGAACTAATAATTTTTAATTTTGTAAATTGGTATCTAAATTGGTCATTATACTAACTAACTATTTTTTGTTTATAAAATTGTTTCTAATTGAAAATTTTCTTAAACCGAGACAACTTGTTTGACTAATTTTATATAATATTTATTTTACTATTTTGACATAATGCAGATTTGTTTTATTATTTTTAAATATCTAGAAATGTTATTTTAAGGGTAAAATTGAAAACTCTCAACATATGTTTTAATAAAAAATAAATTTCATAAAAAGATTGTATTAATTTTTATAATTATGTCATTTGTGTTACATTTACTAAATCCTTCTAATTCAATAAACCAATTCAACAATTTTTAGGCTTCAGTTAACTTTTTTCAGCTTTTAACAGTGAAGTATAACTTTATCCTTCATTTTTTTGAAAAGTTCTTAGAACAAATGATATTTCTCTGTAGCAAGGGAAGATAAGGTTAAAATTTAAAGCTGAAGGTAAAGAAACTGCAAAACCATAAAAACCTAAGTATAGCTAGAAGATAGGTAGAGAGTAGAGAGAGCTTGGTGGAGAAGTTGAGAGTGGTCCTCTGTGTGCATGCCTGATGAAGAAGTTCATGAGCTACACAATTTGAAGCTAGCTACTTATGCAGAACAGATATGAAAGTATTAATTAAAATGTTGGCTTACGACATAGTTTGGGTTTGATGATGTGTGCGTGGTCCTGAACAAGCGTTGATGATTTGATGATACTGTAAATGCATGTGAACTTTTTTCAGCAGTAAAATGGTATACAGAGGGAGAAAATTTGTCACTATATTTCCCTAGCTACCACATGAGTGACATAAATAACTCACTCTCTGCCTAAGAAATACTTCTGAAAGATTGAAACAGAAGCAAAAGGTAACTACTATGTGTGACTCTACGTAAACGGCGCCGAACATGGACCATATTGCGTGGGTGAGTACTTATTTTTTAGCTTCGCCTCATAACACACTGCATAGAGATTCTATAGCTATACAAGAGGTTCCTCTGATATATAGTATATGCATAGATCATTCTACACAAAGTTCTAATAATCAAAGACTAATGTTATAAAACAATGACAAAAATATGTAGAAAACGACAAAGTTTGAAATATTCTTACTATTTTGCCTTTTGCAGATACAGAGTATAACATGAGAAAAGAGAACCCTAATAATTATAGTGTAAAAAATTCTTCTCTACCATCACACGATGTATCTCATTTTCTTTATTATCTCCTGTAGCATATACTTCCTCTGTTTTCTTCTTAAAGGTTGTTTCAGAATTTAAAAGATAATATATATATA